>LNFM01001289.1_pt1 | contig 57611 bp, 50 predicted proteins | sample 596031 | NCBI WGS metagenome assembly LNFM01 (sample SAMN04254537, study PRJNA301005) | activated carbon metagenome | isolation source: dual media filters at the Ann Arbor, Michigan drinking water treatment plant | place: USA: Ann Arbor | reverse complement strand
ACAAAGCCCATCCCGCTATTTCCCGTCTCGTTTCCCTATATCCCGCTTTTATCGCGCTTTCTGGGTTATATCTTTCTCAAGCCTGCACAGCCGCATTCGCGGGCAGGCCTTTGGGTGTGCTGCTAAACCGGGGTTATTCGCCGAGCTTGCCGCGTTTGTAGAGGTTCTCGAAGCAGAAATTGGTCGCGTCGATATAACCTTCCGCACCGCCGCAATCGAAGCGCTGACCCTTGAATTTATAGGCCATGACGCAACCGTTCTGGGCCTGCTTCATCAGCGCATCGGTGATCTGAATTTCCCCACCTTTGCCCGGCTCTGTCTGCTCGATCAGGTCGAAGATGTCCGGGGTCAGGATGTAACGACCAATAATCGCCAGGTTCGACGGTGCATCTTCAGCCTTCGGCTTTTCGACCATATGGCTGACGCGGTAGATGTCATCGCGGATCATCTCGCCGGCGATCACACCGTATTTGTGGATTTCGTTCATCGGCACTTCCTGAACCGCAACGATCGAGCAGCGGAACTGGTTGTAGAGCTTGACCATCTGGCTCAGCACACCGTCACCGTCGATGTTCAGGCACAGGTCATCGGCCAGAACGACGGCGAAGGGTTCGTCACCGATAAGCGGGCGGCCACAGAGAATCGCATGGCCCAGGCCCTTCATTTCCACCTGGCGGGTGTAGGAGAAGGTGCATTCCTCGATCAGACGACGGATGCCGACCAGGTACTTCTCTTTGTCCGTGTCGCGGATCTGGTGTTCGAGCTCGTAGCTGATGTCGAAGTGGTCTTCCAACGAGCGCTTGCCGCGCCCGGTCACCATGGCAATTTCGGTGAGCCCGGCGTCCAGCGCCTCTTCAACGCCGTACTGGATCAGCGGCGTATTGACCACCGGCAGCATCTCTTTAGGCATTGCCTTGGTGGCGGGGAGAAAACGGGTGCCGTAACCGGCGGCGGGGAACAAACACTTCTTGATCATGGGATTCCTGGGCCTCGTATGCGGTCTACGGCGCGCTTCTGATAGGGGCGCCAACCGGGTTCCTGATTACCTTTCAACGGCTTGCTAGCAGCCTGGGTCTGCACATTAGGATTTTTCAGCGGCGTAATCGTTCAGCTTTTCTGGCTCAGGTGTCACCCCAGCAGCATTCGATTGAATCAATCGCCCAGCCATCAGTCCCCTTACTGCACGGGCTGTTTGCGCAGCCTTTCCCCGTAAGCGCCGCTGGAGGCCCTGATGGTTTTGGACTGGCTCGCCTATCTCAACACCCCTGCACTGAAGACGCTGCTCTCGGCGATGATCACCACCTTGTTGCTGAGCATCGCCGCGCGTGCACTGATTCGTCTGCTCGAACGGGTGACGCGCAAGGCACCCATGAGCCGCGAGGTACTCTCGCGCATCAAGTCGCCGTTGTACGTGCTGGTCCCGCTGATCGGCCTGCAGGGCGTCGGGGCCGGCGCTTCGGATGACCTGCCGTTTATCGGCATCCTGCGTCACCTGCTGGGCCTAGCGCTGATCGCCACCATCACCTGGCTGGGCCTGCAGGCCGCCAATTCGGTGGAGCGCATCATCCTGCTGCGCAACCCCATCGACATCAGCGACAACCTGCGGGCGCGGCGTATCCAGACCCAGACCCGTGTGCTGGTGCGCACCCTCGGGGTGTTTGTCGTGCTGTTCGGCTTTGCCGCCATGCTGATGACCTTCCCAGCAGCGCGCCAAGTCGGTGCCAGCCTGCTGGCCTCGGCCGGGGTCGCGGGGTTGGCCGTGGGTTTTGCCGCCAAACCGGTGCTGGGCAACCTGATTGCCGGGTTGCAGATCGCCCTGACCCAACCGATCCGCCTGGACGACGTGGTGATCGTCGAGGGCGAATGGGGGCGTATTGAGGAGATCACCGGCACCTATGTGGTGATCCGCATCTGGGACGAACGGCGCCTGGTGGTGCCACTGCAGTGGTTTATCGAAAACCCCTTCCAGAACTGGACGCGCTCCAGCGCCTCGATTCTGGGCTCGGTGTTCTTCTGGGTCGATTACGGCCTGCCGCTCGACCCCTTGCGTGCCGAGCTGCAACGCCTGTGCGAGAGCGTGCCGCTGTTGTGGGACGGCCGCGTCTGCGTGTTGCAGGTGACCGAAGCCGGTGAACGGGCAATCCAGCTGCGGGTGCTGGCCAGCTCGCCGGACTCGTCGCGCAACTGGGACCTGCGCTGCTACCTGCGCGAGAACCTGATCAACTTCATTGGCAGCCAGTACCCCGACGCCCTGCCCCGTGTCCGCGCCTCTCTTCATATGGCCAGCAACAGCGACAGCGGTGACGGCCCACAAGCCACTACGCCACCGGAACACCAGCCCCCGGTATAAGCCGCCAAGCCCCGCGCCAAGCGGTCTGATGGCCCTTGGCCGGCCACAAAAATAGCTGAAACTTTCGCCGCGCCCGTCCAGTCATCAATAGGGCGGGCCATGTCCCGCACGCGATTCAAGCACACACGGCCTCGCACCAGCGGGGGATGTGGGAGATGGCAGGCAGAACCTGCGACGAAGGAAGTCTGGAGGCGGGTATGGGTAATGCAGTGGCATCAGCGCGGATCACGGACGTCAACCTGCAGCAGGCGCGCCCTGTCCTGCATGTCGAAACGCGGCAAGCGGACACACAACGAATTCTCTTCGTCACCTCGGAAATTGCCGACCTGGTCAAGGTCGGCGGCCTGGGCGATGTCTCGGCAGCCCTGCCCCGCGCACTGGCCCAGCACCACGATGTACGGGTGCTGATCCCCGGCTACCGCCAGGTACTCGACAGCGGCCACCCGATTCGCGTGGTCGGTGAAGTCGGCGGTCACGCCGCACTGCCTGCTTGCCGCATTGGCCGCATGGACCTGCCTGACGGGCTGATCGTCTATGTGCTGCTCAGCCCCGAACTCTACGAGCGTGAAGGCGGTCCCTACGGCGACACGCAACTGCGCGACTGGCCGGATAACCACATTCGCTTCGCCCGCCTGGGCCTGGCGGCGGCCGAAATCGCTGCGACCAACGCCGGCATGGCCTGGCAGCCCGACCTGGTCCACGCCAACGACTGGCCAGCCGGCCTGGCGCCGGCCTACATGGCCTGGCGCGGGCTGAAAACGCCAAGCGTGTTTACTGTGCACAACCTCGCCTATCAGGGCCTGTGCGACCTGCACTGCAGCCCGGAACTCGGCCTGCCGGCCAGCGCCAGCAGCCCCGAGAGCATGGAGTTCTACGGCAAACTGTCGTTTATGAAAGCTGGTCTGGTCCATGCCAGCCACATCACCACGGTCAGCCGCACCTATGCCCGCGAGATCACCGGCGCCACCTTCGGCTGTGGCCTTGAAGGCCTGCTCAAGCACAAAGCGATTCGCGGCCAGCTCAGCGGTATCACCAACGGCATCGACGAAAGCTGGGACCCGCAGCACGACGCCCATCTGGTCGCCGGCTTTAGCCCCCGCGACCTCGCCGGCAAACGCGCCAATGCCCGCTATGTCGAGCAACTGTTTGACCTGGATGCCGATGACGGCCCGCTGTTCGCCGTGGTCTCGCGCCTGGTGCAACAAAAAGGCATCGACCTGACCCTGCAAGTCGCCGAGCGTATCGTCGCTGGTGGCGGCCGCCTGGCCGTTATTGGCCGCGGTGAGGCGGAGCTGGAACAGGCCATGCGCGAGCTGGCCGCGCGCCACCCGGGGCGCATCGGCGTGCAGATCGGCTTCAACGAAACCGATGCCCGGCGCATGTACGCCGGCAGTGATTTCCTGCTGATGCCGTCGCGCTTCGAGCCCTGCGGTTTGAGCCAGATGTACGCCCAGCGCTTCGGTTCCCTGCCGATTGCCCGGCGCACCGGCGGCCTAGCCGACACCATCGAGGATGGTGTCAGCGGCTTCCTGTTCGATCAAGCCAACGCCGACAGCTACCTGGAGGCCATCAGCCGTGCGCTCAAGGTGTTCCGTCACCCGGCGCTGCTCAGTGCCATGCGCTGCCAGGCGATGTCCGCCCCGCTGTACTGGCGCCAGTCAGCGCGCCCCTATGATCAGCTGTATCGCGATCTGATTGGGGTCAGCAAACCCGTGCAGCTGGCCATGCGCAGGGCCAGCCTGTGATGACGTTGTTTACCCACGGTGCCCACCTCGACCCCCACGGCAACACCCACTTCAGCCTCTGGGCGCCCAGCGCCCACGAGGTAGCCCTGGTACTCGGCAGCGGCGACCGTTACCCCATGCAAGCCAGTGAGCATGGCTGGTTCGCCACCGCTGTGGCGTGCCCGGCCGGCACGCGCTATCAATTTTTGATCGACGGCCAGCACCAGGTGCCGGACCCAGCCTCACGCGCCCAGGCCCATGATGTTCATGGCCCCAGTGTGGTAGTCGATCCACGCACCTATCAGTGGACGCACCACGACTGGCAAGGCCGGCCCTGGCACGAGACGGTGCTCTATGAAGTGCACGTCGGTGCCCTCGGCGGTTATGCCGGCGTCGCCCGCGAGCTGCCACGCCTGGCCGAGCTGGGCATTACCGCCATCGAGCTGATGCCCTTGGGCAGCTTTGCCGGCCAGCGCAACTGGGGTTATGACGGCGTGCTCAGCTTTGCCCCGCAGCGCGAGTACGGCAGCCCGGACGAGCTGCGCGCGTTGATCGACCAGGCCCATGGCCTCGGGCTGATGGTCTTTGTCGACGTCATCTACAACCACTTCGGCCCGGACGGTAACTACCTCGGCCTCTATGCCCGCGACTTCTTCCGCCACGACCGGCAGACGCCCTGGGGCGATGCCATCGATTTTCGCCGCCGCGAAGTGCGCGACTTCTTTATCGAAAACGCCCTGATGTGGCTGCTCGACTACCGTGTCGACGGCCTGCGCCTGGACGCCGTGCACGCCATCGAAGACAACGATTTTCTCCGCGAGCTGGCACAGCGTGCGCGAAAGGCCACCGGCCCCGGACGCCAAGTACACCTGGTGCTGGAGAACGAAGACAACAATGCGGCGCTGCTGCAGGACGGCTTCGATGCGCAATGGAACGACGACGGCCACAACGTCCTGCATTGCCTGCTGACCGGCGAGCAGGAAGGCTACTACGCCGACTTCGCCCAGGACGCCACGCGCAAGCTGGCCCGCTGCCTGGGTGAAGGCTTTATCTACCAGGGCGAAACCTCGCGCCGCGGTACAGCCCGTGGCCAACCCAGCGGCCACCTGCCGCCGACCGCGTTTGTGCTGTTTTTGCAGAACCACGATCAGACCGGCAACCGCGCCTTTGGCGAGCGCCTGGTCAGCCTGGCCGACCCCGAGACCCTGCGCGCCGCTGTGGCCCTGCACCTGCTCTGCCCCATGGTGCCGCTGCTGTTTATGGGCGAGGAATGGGGCTGCGAGCAGCCGTTTTTGTTCTTCACCGATCACCACGACGCCCTGGGCGATGCCGTGCGTGAAGGTCGGCGTAGCGAATTCGCCGATTTTGCCGCCTTCGCCGATGCCGAACGCCGCAACACGATTCCCGACCCCAATGCCCTGAGCACCTTCAACACCTCGCTGCCGCAACGTCCGAGCGAATTGTCGGAAACCTCTGGCTGGCCGGTGCTCTACCGCCAACTGCTGGCCTTGCGCCAGCACTGGATCACCCCGCGCCTGCCCGGCGCGCAACTGGCGCAGGTCACCGTGCTGGCCGAAGGCGCACTGACCTCGGCCTGGCTGTTGGGCGATGGCAGTGACCTGCGCATCGACCTCAACCTGAGCGGTGCCGACGCGGCTGCCGCACCACCGGCTGAGGGCGCGGATTTACTGTTTGCCACCGGGCTGGCGTTCGACACCTACCTGCAAAGCGGCACCCTGGCGCAGCGCAGCCTGGTCGCCACCCTGAGGATTCAGTCATGAGCGATGCCCTCTATCGCCTGGCCGAGGAAGCCGGGCTGAGCCTGGACTGGGTGGATGCCGATGGCAACCCGCAACGTTTGCAGGAGGCAACCTTGCGGCCGCTGCTCGGCGCCCTGAGCCACCCGGCTGACAGTGACGACCTGGCTGCCGAGAGCCTTGCCAGATTGCTTGCGCAGCGCCGTGAGGCAGGTATGCCGCCGCTGCTCACCGTGGATCAGGGTCAGCCCCTGGACCTCTCGCGTTGGCTGGCGCCCGACAGCGCCTTTAGCCTGACCTTTGAGAATGGCGAAACCCACACCGGCACCCTAAGCGCCCTGGCGCAATTGCCGGCCTGTGACCATTGCGGCTATCAGCGCCTGGAGATTGCTAACCAAGTAGTAACCCTGGCCGTGGCGCCGCCCGCCTGCCCTTCGGTGGCCGAGCTGTGCGCGCCTGAGCGTCGCCTGGCCTGGGGCCTGTCGGCGCAACTCTACGGGCTGCGTCGCCCAGGCGATGGCGGCTTGGGCGATACCGCGGCGCTGGCCGAACTGGTGCGCAGCGCCGCAAGCAAGGGCGCCGATGCCCTGGCTATCAGCCCGACCCATGCCATGTATGGCAGCGATAACCAGATATTCAGCCCCTACTCGCCCTCCAGCCGTTTGTTTATCAATGTGCTGCACGCCGCCCCGGCTCAGGTGCTCGGCCAGGCGGCCGTCGATGCCGCCCTGGCCCGTGCCGGGCTGGAGGACGAGTGGCAGCGTTTGAGCAGCCTGGAGCTGGTCGACTGGCCCGCTGTGAGTGCGGCGCGGCAGGCCCTGCTGCGTCAGCTGCACCTGGATTTCGCCCAGGCCCCCACGCTGCTAAGGAACGACTTCGAGGCTTTCTGCGCCGAGGGTGGTGAAGCCCTGTTACTGCATTGCCGGTTCGAGACCCTGCGCACCGCCCTGCTGAGCCAGGGCTTACCCGGCGATTGGCAGGCCTGGCCGACGCTCTACCAGGCGCCAGACCACGCCGCCCTCGCCCAGCTATTGGCACCGCTGAGCGAACAGGTCGAGTTGCAGGCATTCGGCCAGTGGCTCATGGCGCGCTGCATGGACCAGGTGCAGGCGACTGCGCGCCAGGCCGGCATGCACATCGGCCTGATTGCCGACCTCGCCGTCGGCGCGGACCCGGCCGGCAGCCAGGCCTGGTCGCGCCAGGAAGAATTCTTGAGCGGTGTGACCGTGGGTGCGCCGCCGGACATCCTCAACCGTTCCGGGCAAAGCTGGGGCGTCTCGGCGTTCTCCCCCGAAGGGCTGGTGCGCCATGGTTACCGGGCCTTTATTGAAATGTTGCGGGCCAATATGGCCCACGCGGGCGGCATCCGTATCGACCACATCATGGGTCTGCAACGCCTGTGGGTGATCCCGCGCGGCGCTGGTTCGCAAGACGGCGGCTACCTCAATTACCCGCTCGATGACTTGCTGCGCCTGGTCAGCCTGGAAGCCAGTCGGCACAACGCCCTGGTGATCGGCGAAGACCTCGGCACCGTGCCCGACGGCCTGCGCGAGCGCCTGGCGCAACGCGGCATCTTGGGCATGCGAGTGTTGCTGTTCGAGCAGCAGCACGGCCATTTTATCGCCCCGGCCGACTGGCCCCGCGATGCCCTGGCCACCACCACCACCCACGACTTGCCGAGCATCAGCGGCTGGTACACCGGCGAAGACGTTCACTGGCGCGAGCGCGCCGGCCACCGCGATGCCGAGCACACCGCCGGCGACCTGAGCCAGCGCCGCCGCGAGGCCCATGCCCTGCGCGAAGCGCTCGAAGCCCATGCCGAACGCGCACTGGACGACCCTGAAGCACTGCTCGACGCCGCCATGGCCTATATCGGCCAAACCCCTGCGCCGCTGGTGTTGCTGCCCCTCGAAGATGCCATGGCCAGCGACCAGCAACCCAATTTGCCGGGCCCCGGCGATCTGCACCCCAACTGGCGGCGACGCTGGGCGGTGGATGCCGGCGCCATGCTCGAAATCCCTCGCGTCAATCACCGTCTCTTCGGCCTTGCACAGGCACGCCGCAGCGCCGAGGACAGCTCCCATGACTGAAGTACGCGCCACCGCGCGCCTGCAATTTCACAAAGGTTTCACCCTCGACGATGCCGTCGAATGGGTCGATTACTTCGCCAGCTTGGGCGTGAGCCGCCTGTATGCCTCGCCGCTGTTCAAGGCCCGGCCGGGCTCGATGCACGGCTACGATGTGCTCGACCCCACCTGCATCAACCCTGAGCTGGGCGGTGAGGCGGCGCTGGAGCGCCTCGTCAGCGCCCTGCGCGCCCGCAACATGGGGCTGATCATCGACATCGTCTCCAACCACATGGCGGTCGGCGGTGACGGCAACCCCTGGTGGCTGGACGTGCTCGAATGGGGCGTTGCCAGCCCCTACGCGGCCTTTTTCGATATCCAGTGGCAATCCCACGACCCGCTGATGCGCGGCCAGTTGCTGCTGCCCTTCCTGCGCACCGATTACTATGAAGTGCTGCAGGCCGGGGAAATCATCCTGCACCTGGACAAGCCCAGCGGCGCCTTTTACTGCGCGCATTACGAGCATCGCTTCCCGCTGTCCCCACCCACCTATGCCGAACTGCTGCGCCACTGCCCGCAGCCTGAACTGCAGGGACTGGCCGCACGCTTTGCCGCGCTGGATGGCACCGCAGATGCCTGGCATACCGCACGCCTATTGCGCGCTGAATTCGCCGAGCTTTTGTGCCACTCACCCATGGCCGACGCCGTATTGGTGGCCATGGCCAGTTACCGCACGGTCAGCGCAGAAGGTGTGCAACGCCTGCACCTGCTGCTCGAACGCCAGCATTACCGCCTGGCGAGCTGGCACACGGCAGCTGATGACATCAACTGGCGGCGCTTTTTCGACATCAATGAACTGGGCGGCCTGCGCGTGGAGCGCAGCGATGTGTTCGAGGCCACCCACGTAAAAATCTTCGAGCTGATCGAGCGCGGCTTGATCGACGGCCTGCGCATCGACCATATCGACGGCCTGGCCAACCCCCGCGCCTATTGCCGCAAGCTGCGCCGCCGGGTCAACAGCCTGCTGGCGGCCAATGGCCGGCCGACTGACGACTTTCTGATCGTGGTCGAGAAGATCCTCGGCGCCGGCGAGCAACTACCAGCGGACTGGCAGGTGGACGGCACCACCGGTTACGAGTTCATGAACCAGGTGTCGCTGCTGCAACATGCCCCCGAGGGTGAAGCGCCCATGGCCGAACTCTGGACCGCGCTCAGCGAGCGCCCGGCTGACTTTATGGAAGAGGTGCGCGACGCCCGGCAGTGGGTGCTCAGCACCTCCCTGGCCGGCGACGTGGAAGCCGTCGCCCAGGGCCTGCTGCTTATCGCCCGCGCTGACCTGGCCACCCGCGACCTGACCCTGGGCGCCATTCGCCGGGCGTTGCAGGCGCTGATCGTGCACTTTCCGGTGTACCGCACCTATGCCGGCGCCTGCGGCCGCAGCCCGGCTGACCAGACAGTGTTCACCCAGGCCCTGGAAGGCGCACGCAGCGACCTGGCCGAAGCCGACTGGCCCCTGCTGGATCACCTGGACCGCTGGCTGGGCGGTGAGCCGCTGCGCGATGTGCCGACCGGTAAGGCGCGCCATCTGCGGCAAACCGTGCTCACGCGCTTCCAGCAACTGACCTCGCCGGCTGCCGCCAAGGCCGTGGAAGACACCGCCTGCTACCGCTCCGCCGTGGCCCTGGCGCGTAACGATGTGGGCTTCGACCCGCAGCAGTTCAGTGCGCCCGTGGCCGAGTTTCATGCCTTCAACCAGGCCCGTGCGCAGCACTGGCCTGGCAACCTGCTGACCACCGCGACCCACGACCACAAGCGCGGCGAAGACACCCGCGCCCGCCTGGCCGTGCTCAGCGAGCGCGGCGACTGGTTCGCCGAACAGGCGCGGCGCTGGTATGACCTGGCCGCACCGCTAAGGGTCGAGCTGGACGACGGCGCTGCACCCTCGGCCGGCGATTGCCTGATCACCTTCCAGGCCCTGCTCGGCAGTTGGCCGCTGGACCTGGCGGTAGACGATCAGCCCGGTATCGCCGCCTATGCCGAACGCCTGTGCCAGTGGCAACAAAAGGCCCTGCGCGAGGCCAAGCTGCGCAGCACTTGGAATGCGCCGAACGAGCGCTACGAGCAGGCCTGCCATGACTTTCTCGACGGCCTGCTGATGTCAACTGAGGCCGCACGCCTGCGTGAGGCTTTAGCAGCCGCTGTGCAGGCCATCGCCGCTCCCGGCGCCCTCAACAGCCTGAGCCAGACCCTGCTACGCCTGACCGCACCCGGCATCCCGGACCTTTATCAGGGCTGCGATTACTGGGACTTCAGCCTGGTCGACCCCGACAACCGCCGCCCCGTGGACTACCCCGCCCGTGCGGCCAGCTTGGCCTCGGCCGAACCAGCGGCCCAGTTGCTCACCCACTGGCGCGATGGGCGTATCAAACAACGTTTGATCGCCGCAGTACTGGCCCTGCGCGCCGAGCTACCGACGCTGTTCGCGTCGGGCAGTTACCTGCCACTGCAAGTGCGCGGTGCCCAGGCCGATCAGGTGCTGGCCTTCGCCCGTTGCCACGGCGACGAACGCCTGGTGGTGATCCTGCCGTGCCGCGCCAGCGCGCTGGTCGATGGCCTGCCACATATCCCCGCCGAACGCTGGGGCGACACCGCCGTATTGCTGCCGCCGGATTGGCAAGCGAACCGCTACCAGGGCGTTATCGACGCCGACTGGCAGCCGCTCGCCGATCAAGCCCTGCCACTCAGCCAGGTGCTCGCCCACCTGCCCGTCACCGTTTTGCGCGTCACCACTACCACCCAGGAGCCGCTGCCATGAGCCCAACCGCCAAGAAGCCCGCCACCGCAAAAACTACTGCACGCGACGACAGCCGTATCCGCGAGTTCGCTTACCAGATCTGGGAGTCCGAAGGCCGCCCGGACAACCAACACGCCCGGCACTGGGAAATGGCCGAGAAACTCGCCGCCGCCGAAGCTGCCGGCAAACCGGTCAAAGCACCCGCCGCGCGCAAACCTGCGGCTAAAAAAGCCGCCACCGACCCGCTAACGGCGCCGGCGGCCGCTGCGCCCAAACCCTGCACCAGCAAGGCCAGCGGCAGCGCTAAGCCCGCTGCCAGCAGCACGAACGCCACCAGCAAACCCGCTAAGCCCAAGGCCTGAGCACCGCTCGCCTTGACCAGGAGAAACACCCCATGAGCCGCCCCCACAGCGCACCGACCAGCAGCACCTCCCGTGCGCCCGAGATCATGCAGCGCTCGCGTATCACCGAAGGCCAGCCCTTCCCCCTAGGCGCGACCTGGGACGGGCTTGGCGTTAACTTCGCCGTGTTCTCCGCCCACGCCACCAAAGTCGAGCTGTGCCTGTTCGACAGCAAAGGCGAGACCGAACTCGAACGCATCGAGCTGCCCGAATACACCAATGAAATCTGGCACGGCTACCTACCTGATGCACACCCTGGCCAAGTCTATGGTTACCGCGTGTACGGCCCCTACGAACCCGATGCCGGCCACCGCTTCAACCCCAACAAGCTGCTGATCGAACCCTACGCCAAGCAGTTGATCGGCACCCTGAAATGGTCCGAGGCGCTGTTTGGTTACACCATCGGCCACCACGATGCCGACCTCAGCTTCGACACCCGTGACAGTGCCGCCTTCGTGCCCAAGGCCAAGGTCATCGACCCGGCCTTCACCTGGGGCGCGCAGTCGTTCAAGCGCACGCCCTGGGACAACACGGTGATCTACGAAGCGCACCTGCGCGGCACCACCATGCGCCACCCGGCGGTGCCCGAGCACCTGCGCGGCACCTGCGCCGGCTTTATGAATGCTGAGGTGCTGCAGCACCTGCGCAAGCTCGGTGTGACCAGCGTCGAGCTGCTGCCGATGCACGGCTTTGTCGATGACAAGCACCTGCTCGAAAAAGGCATGAAGAACTACTGGGGCTATAACAGCATCGCCTTCTTCGCGCCCCACGCCGAGTACCTGGCCAGCGGCAAGATCAACGAATTCAAGGAAATGGTCGCGCACCTGCACGACGCCGGCCTCGAGGTGATCCTCGACGTGGTCTACAACCACACCGCCGAGGGCAACGAACTGGGCCCGACCCTGTCGATGCGCGGCATCGACAACGCCTCCTACTACCGCCTGATGCCCGACGACAAGCGCTACTACATCAACGATTCCGGCACCGGCAACACCCTCGATTTGAGCCACCCCTGCGTGCTGCAGATGGTCACCGACTCGCTGCGCTACTGGGCCACGGAAATGCGCGTGGACGGTTTCCGGTTCGACTTGGCGACCATTCTCGCCCGCCATGCCCACGGCTATGAAGAGCGCCATGCGTTTCTCGTCGCCTGCCGCCAGGACCCGGTGCTGAGCAAGGTCAAGCTAATCGCCGAACCCTGGGACTGTGGCCCCGGCGGCTACCAGGTCGGCGGTTTCCCACCGGGCTGGGTCGAGTGGAACGACAAGTTCCGCGACAACACCCGCGCGTTCTGGCGGGGTGACGAAGGCCAGGTGGCCGAGCTGGCCAGCCGCCTGACCGCCTCGGGCGACTACTTCAACCAGCGTGGGCGGCGGCCGTTTTCGTCGGTCAACTTCATCACCGCCCACGACGGTTTCACCCTGCGCGATGTGGTGTCCTACGACCACAAGCACAACATGGCCAACGGTGAAGACAACCGCGATGGCACCGACAACAACCTGTCCTGGAACCACGGCAGCGAAGGCCCCACCGACGACCCGGAAATCCGCAGCCTGCGCCTGCGCCAAATGCGCAACCTGATGAGCACCCTGCTGCTCGCCCAAGGCACGCCGATGTTAGTGGCCGGTGACGAGTTTGGCCGCACCCAACAGGGCAACAACAACGTCTACTGCCAGGACAGTGAACTGGCTTGGGTAGACTGGGAGCTGGACGACGAAGGCGTCAGCCTGCTGGCCTTCACCCAACGCCTGATCGCCCTGCGCCACCGCTACCCGATCCTGCGTCGTGGGCGCTTTCTGGTGGGCGAATACAACGAAGAACTTGGGGTCAAGGATGTGGCCTGGTTGTCGCCGTGCGGCAACGAGATGACCGATGAACAGTGGACCGACAGCAACGCCCGCTGCCTGGGCATGTTGATGGACGGTCGCGCGCAGCCCACCGGCATCCGTCGCAGCGGCGCCGATGCCACCTTGTTGCTGATCCTCAACGCGCACCACGACGTGGTCAACTTCACCCTGCCCGAGGTGGCCCAGGGCAATGCCTGGCAATGCCTGATCGACACCAACCTGCCCGATGTCGCGCACACCGAGCAATTGGCATTCGGCCATGAGTTTATCGTCACGGGCCGTTCACTGCTGTTGTTCGAGCTGCAAAAGGACCCTGAATGAACGCCACGCCAGTCGCGGGCAGCGGCACGGCAGCACGCGCCTGGAATGCCTCACGGCACCTGGCGCGGGTGCAGAGCATGGAGGTCGACCATCTGGTGCCGTCCGGGTCGCGGGCGGTCATAGTGGCGCCACACCCTGGCACCGAGGTGCAGGCTTGGGGCGGCCTGCTGCAACTGCTGCACCGCGAGCAACGCGCACTCTTGCTGATCTCCCTCAGCAATGGCATTCCCCATGGCCAGCCGCTGCGCTCGCGCTGGACACCAGAGCAGTTGGCGATTATCCGTCCCCTGGAAACCGCCGAAGCCCTGCAGCGCCTGGGTGTATCCGCAGGCAGCCTGCAGTGGGTGCATGGCGGCTTCAGCGCCGGCAGCCTGGGCCGCCAGGAGGAGGCGTTGCAGGCGTTTCTCGGCACCTACCTGCATGCCGATGACGTGGTCTTCAGCACCTGGTGCGAAGACGGCGACGCCGACCACGAAGCCTGTGGGCGCAGCACCGCAGCGGTGTGCGCCACGGTCGGTGCGCGCTTTCATGAAGTGCCACTGGATGCCTGGCGCTGGGCCAGCCCGGAAGACCCACGCATGCCCTGGGAGCGTGCGCGCAAGCTGCACCTGGACCGCTGGGCCCAGGCACGTAAACGCCATGCGGTTCAGGCCTTCGCCAGCCAGCTGGATGCGGGCTTGCCTAGTTTCTCGGCTGAAGCGCTGGCCCGTGTTCAACAGCCGTTCGAGCTGGTTTTCCTCTAACCCGTAGGGTGCGCCGCGCGCACCTAAGGCTCGCGCCCACTGGAAAGGCCTTCGCTCTGGCGGCCTTTTCACCCTCCGAAAAAACACTGAACCCCACCCCACGCCTCCAGTCGGAATAACAAGGTAGCCCACGCACCCCGCCGACCCAGGAGGCCCCATGAAAGTCAGTGGCGTACAGACCATTACCGCCCAGCAGAGCAGCCATGAAACCGCGGCAATGATGGCGCGCATCGACTGTGGCGCCCTGATGGTCAATGCCCAGGAGCGCCTGATCGGCATGATCACCGACCGCGACATCGCCATGCGCGCCGTAGCCGAAGGGCGTACCGCCGACACATTGGCCGGCGAGGTGATGAGCCGTGACGAGCAGCCGGTGGGCGTGGTGTCCCTCGGCACTATCGCCAGCAGCCATGGCCCTGATGCCAGCAGCACGGTGCTGCAGGGCGTTGCCAAAGGGCATTGAGCCGTTTCGATCCGATGCACAACGTCCCCCCGCACCATCAAGCCCCCGCGCCCCATTACGCACGGTCTCGACTGGACATTCACCCCCTGGCTGCGAGCGCCCTGCTCGCACCCTGGGGGCCACAAGGAGCGTTGCCATGAGCCGCCTCACCACTGCCTCCGTATTGCCCGAGGCCCCCAGCGCAGCAGGTAACCCGGCCCCAGCGCCCGCCGAGCAGCGCCTGCGGGTGCTGACCCTCAATACGCACAAGGGTTTTTCCTTCTTCAACCGCCGCTTCATCCTCCCGGAGCTGCGCGAGGCAGTGCGCGCGGCCGCCGCCGATATCGTCTTTCTGCAAGAGGTGCACGGCACCCATGTCGGTCATCCGCAGCGCTACCGCGAGTGGCCAAGCATGCCGCAGTACGAGTTTCTCGCCGACAGCATATGGCCGGAGTTCTCCTACGGGCGCAATGCGGTGTATCCCGAGGGCGATCACGGCAATGCTCTGCTGTCGAAATTCCCCATCAGCGCGCACCGTAACCTCGACATTTCCGTGGGTGACCACGAAGAGCGCGGCCTGCTGCACTCAGTGTTGCAACTGGGCGGGCAACGCGAGCTGCATGCGATCTGCGTCCACCTGGGCCTCTACGAGTCGCAGCGTCAGGAGCAGCTCGGCCTGCTCGGACGCCTGTTACAGGAGCTGCCCGCCGATGCGCCGGTGATTGTCGCCGGCGACTTCAACGACTGGCGCCAACGCGCCGATGCCGTGCTCGCCGAACACGGCCTGCACGAGGCCTTTGCCCAGGCATTCGGCGCGCCAGCACGCAGCTTTCCAGCGCGCTGGCCGCTGCTGCGCCTGGACCGCATCTATGTGCGCAACGCCACCACCCATGTGCCGCAGGTGCTCAGCCGGCGGCCCTGGTCCCATTTATCCGATCATGCCCCGCTGGCTGTCGAGGTGCGTCTATGAGTTTCAACTGGAGAGACGGCAACGAGGTCGAGTTGCTGATCAATGGCGAGGCCTTTTACCCGAGTGTGTTTGAGGCCATCCGCAACGCCCGGGAAGAGGTGCTGCTGGAAACCTTCATCATCTTTCAGGACAAGGTCGGCGATGAGCTGCAGAAAGTCCTGATCGAGGCGGCCGAACGCGGTGCCGTGGTCAAGGTGCTGGTCGATGGCTACGGCACCGCCGACCTGACCCAGCAATTCGTTGCCGACATGGCGCGCGTGGGCGTGCAGGTGCATGTGTTCGACCCGCAGCCGAAGATCCTCGGCATGCGCACCAACCTGTTCCGCCGCCTGCACCGCAAGATCGTCGTGGTCGATGGTGAGCTGGGCTTTATCGGCGGCATCAACTTCAGTGCCGACCACCTGGCCGACTTCGGCGACATGGCCAAGCAGGACTACGCGGTCAAGGTGCGCGGGCCAATCGTGGCTGATCTGCACAAAGCCAGCCTCGACCTGTTCGCCCTGCACCCCTCCGCCGCCAACCAGCCGCACGCGCCCCGCCCGACCCAACCGGCGAGCAACCGTTATGCCGGCACCGCACGCATGCGCCTGGCGATTCGCGACAACGATCAGCACCGCACCGATATCGAGGCCCATTACCTGGAGGCCGTGCGCTCGGCGAGTTTTCGTCTGGTCATCGCCAATGCCTATTTCTTCCCTGGCTACCGGCTGCTGCGTGAGCTGCGCAACGCCGCCCGCCGGGGCGTGCAGGTGACCCTGATTTTGCAGGGCCAGCCGGACATGCCGCTGGTGCGCATCTGTTCCAAGCTGCTGTACGCCTACTTGCTGCGCGACGGCGTGCAGATCCACGAGTATTGCGAACGGCCGCTGCACGGCAAGGTCGCCCTGGTGGACCATGAGTGGGCCACGGTCGGTTCGAGCAACCTGGACCCACTGAGCCTGTCACTGAACCTGGAGGCCAACGTGATGATCCGCGATGCTGCCTTCAACCAGCAGTTACACGAGCACCTGCAACAACTGGCCAGCCGCACCTGCCGCAGCGTCAGCCTGGAAAAAGCCAAGCGCGGCTACTGGTGGCGCATGCCGCTGATCTTTCTGAGCTTTCACTTCCTGCGCCATTTCCCGGCGATTGCCGGCTGGTTCCCCGTCCACTCGCCCAAGCTCAAGCTGCTGGCACCGCAGGTGAATAGCACCCCGGCTCAGGAAACACGCCTGGAGCAGGAGAGCCCGCTATGAGTACCGCCGACAGCACACTGGACGCCGCGCCCGAGCAGCAAACCGGTAACCCGAAATGGCGCTGGGCCAAGCGGATTCTGACCCTGTGCCTGTTTATTCTGGTGCCGGTGCTGTTGTTTATGCTGATCAAAAACCTCGACTGGCAGGAAGTGCGCAGCGCCCTGCTCTCCTATAAAGCCAGCACCTTGCTGCTGGCCCTAGGCATCTGTGCCCTGAGCTACCTGGCGTACTGCTGCTTCGACCTGATCGGTCGGCACTACACCCAGCACAAGTTGCCCGCCTGGCAGACGCTGCCGGTGACCTTCGTCTGCTACGCCTTCAACCTCAACCTCAGCTCCTGGGTCGGCGGCATTGCCCTGCGCTACCGCCTGTATTCAAGGCTCGGGCTCGATGTACCGACCATCACCAAGATCCTCAGCATCAGCCTGATCACCAACTGGCTGGGCTATATGCTGCTGGCCGGGTCCGTGTTTGCCCTCGGCTTCGTCAAGCTGCCCGGCAGCTGGGAAGTCGGCAGCACGGGCCTGCGCATCATCGGCGTAGGCTTGCTGCTGGCCTCGGCGGTTTACCTGCTGGCCTGCCAGTTCTCACGGCGGCGCACCTGGCATTTTCGTAAGGTCGAACTAACCCTGCCGTCGTTACGCATGGCCGTGATCCAGGCGTGCCTGGGAGCGTTGAACTGGTCGTTGATGGCGGCGCTGATCTACGTGCTGCTGCCGAGCGAAGCGTTTTACCCGTCGATCCTAGGTATTTTGCTGATCAGCAGCATCGCCGGTGTGGTCACCCATATTCCGGCCGGGCTGGGTGTGCTGGAGGCGGTGTTTATCGCCCTGCTGCAGCATCAGATGCCCCAAAGCACCATTCTCGCAGCGCTGATTGGCTACCGGGCGATCTACTTTCTGTTGCCCCTAGCGCTGGCCTGCATCGTTTACCTGATTCTGGAAAAACGCGCGCGGCACCTGCGCAAATAGCCCCGAAGCCCAAAAGAGGGCTCTTCGCGTCATTGGGGTAATGCTGGTAGACACCGGACTGGCAAGTCTGTGTGCAGTTCGGCAAATGCCTTGGCAGGGCCCATTCCCGCGTGTGCTGAACGTTTGGGTTGCGCCCCTCACGGGCGCCACACCTTTCTTGCTTGCCCAAGAAAGGTGTGCCAAAGAAGGGCACCCTACATCCGGGTTTCGCTGCGCGAAACTTCCCTCGCTCCGGTGCTGCTCCGGGGGCCGGCGTACATGGGCCATCCCTGGCCCATTACGCCTCTCACCGCATCCATGCGGCTCGTCCCGCTACGCAACACCTGCGCTCGGCCTCCTGACGGGACCCGGTCGCGAGCTTGCAGGATTTTCACAGGATCAAGACCGGCGGCGTCTGGCTTTTGCTTTTGCCCTTGATTCGCGATCGTGCAGACGACGCCCAAAGCCCCTTCAGGAGGCCGAGTGGAATCGCCGCGTAAGGGGTTGAGCGGCATGGATGCCGCGAGAGCCGCCATGGGCCATGGATGGCCCTTGGCGGCGTGCCCCTGGAGCGGTGATGGAACGAGGGAACCCCGGCGCAGCCGGGGCCGGATGGTGGGGTGCCCTTCTCTTTGGTTACTTTCTCTTGGGCAAGCAAGAGAAAGTGACTCGCCCGTGAGGGGCGAAACACATCAGCCCAGACGACACGTTAATGGATAGAGCTACGTCACCAACAGCGCACACTTATTTGCCAGTCCGGTGTCAATCGGCACTTTCCCCAAGTTACGCGAAGATCCAAAAAAGGGCCTGCCCGTAAGGGAGGCCCTTTTTACTGTGGCGCACTCAGCCGAAGGTGACCGGCTGCGGCCGCAGGATCAAGGCGCCTAACGGCGGCAAATCCAGCACCAGCGAATAGGCTTGGCCATGGCTGCCAACCCCTTCGCTGGCGATGCCCTCACGGCTGCCCGCCGCGCTGCCGGCGTAGTGCTCGGCATCGCTGTTCAGTGCGACGTGCCAGGTGCCATCCTGGGGCACGCCGATGCGATAGCCCGGACGCGGCACCGGGGTGAAGTTGTGCACCACCAGCAGTGGTTGGCCCTCACGGTCCAGGCGTAGCCAGGCGTACACGCTGTTCTGCGCATCATCGCCAATCAACCACTGGAAACCCTGGGCCTGGCCGTCGAGCTGATGCAGCGCCGGCTCCTGTTGGTACAGGCCGTTGAGGTCGCGCACCAGGTTCTGCAACCCCTGGTGCTCGGCGTAGCGCAGCAGGTACCAGTCAAGCCCCTGATCGTGGTTCCACTCGCGCCATTGGCCGAACTCGCAGCCCATAAACAGCAGCTTCTTGCCCGGATGGCTCCACATAAAGCTCAGGTACAGGCGCAGGTTGGCAAACTTCTGCCAGCGGTCGCCCGGCATCTTGTCGAGCAGCGACCGCTTGCCGTGCACCACTTCGTCGTGGGAAATCGGCAGGATGAAGTGTTCGGAAAACCCGTAGAGCAAGCCGAATGTCATCTGGTGGTGATGATGGCCACGGTTGACCGGGTCTTCGGCCATGTAGTTGAGGCTATCGTGCATCCAGCCCATGTTCCACTTGTAGGCGAACCCCAGGCCACCCTCGGCGGTCGGTCGGCTGACCCCCGGCCAGGCGGTCGACTCCTCGGCGATCACCAGGGCGCCGGGCACTTCATGGATCACCACCTCGTTGAGGTGGCGCAGAAAGTCGATGGCTTCGAGGTTTTCCCGGCCGCCGTGGCGGTTGGGTATCCACTCATCGTGCTTGCGCGAATAGTCGCGGTAGAGCATCGAGGCCACCGCATCGACGCGTAAACCGTCGATATGGAAGGTGCGCAACCAGTACAGCGCCGAGGCCAGCATAAAGCCGTGCACCTCATTGCGCCCCAGGTTGTAGATGTAGGTTTCCCAGTCCTGGTGGAAGCCCTCGAAGGGGTGCGCGTACTCATAGAGCGCCGTGCCATCGAACTGGCCGAGGCCGTGGGCGTCGGTGGGGAAATGCGCCGGTACCCAGTCAAGGATCACGCCGATGCCAGCCTGATGGCAGCGGTCGACGAATACGGCAAAGTCTTCCGGGCTGCCGAAGCGCGCACTGGGGGCGAACTGCGAGAGCAGTTGGTAACCCCAGGAGCCGCCAAACGGGTGCTCCATGATCGGCAGCAGCTCAATATGGCTAAAGCCCAGGTCTTGCACGTAGGGAATCAACTGGTCGCCCAGCTCGTGCCAGCTCAAGGGCCGGCCTTCGCCATCGCCCTCACGGCGCCAGGAGCCGGCATGCACCTCGTAGATCGACAACGGTCGGTCATGGCCTTGGTACGCCGCGCGCTGGGCCATCCAGGCCTGATCGTGCCAGGTGATCTGCAGCGTTCCGGCCACCACGGAGCCGGTGGCCGGTGGCAGTTCGGTGGCCCGCGCCAGCGGATCGGCCTTTAGCGGCAGCAGCCCCTCGGCGCCGAGAATCTCGTATTTGTAGACTTCACCGGGTGCCAGACGCGGGATAAACAACTCCCACACGCCGCTGGGCATGCGCAAGCGCATTGGGTGACGGCGGCCGTCCCAGCCGTTGAACGCGCCCACCACCGAGACGCGCCGGGCATTCGGCGCCCACACGGAGAATCGCACCCCGGCAACGCCTTCATGCTGCACCGGCTGAGCACCGAACACCTGGCCCAGCTCACGGTGATTACCTTCGGCGAACAGGTACAGGTCCATTTCCCCCAGCAGCGGGCCGAAGGCATAAGGGTCTTCGGTTTCCTGTACGGCGTCAGCCCAGTGGATGCGGTAGCGGTACGCCGGGCGGTGATCTAGCTGCAAGGTGAACAGGCCGGGGGTAGCGCCCGGCTGCATCTCACCGAGCAGCTCACCGCTTTCAGCGTCGATCACCTCGACTTTCAATGCCGCCGGCAGGTAGGCGCGGATCAACGTGCACTCGCCCTCGGTGTGCGGCCCGAGCACGGCGAACGGGTCGCCATGCTCGGCGCGCACCAGCGCCTCTAAGGTGTCGAGGTCGAGACGGCCGTCAGTCATTGCGTTTGCTCCCCATCAGGTGGTCGGTCAGCTCGCTCAGGCCCTGGACGGGCACACCCAGCCAATCGGGCCGGTAGCGCGCTTCGTATTGCACTTCGTAGGCGGCCTTCTCCAGGCTGAACAGCGCCAGCGCGGCGGTCTCGCCATCGGGCTGCTGCCAGGCATGGGGCAGGTCGGCGGCCGCCAGGCGATAGGCCTGCACGAACGCTTCACGGGCCTGCAGGCGGTAGCGCCCGGCGATCTCTTGGCGCGCCGCGTCGGCTTCGCTGGACAGGTCGTTGCCCTGGGCATTACGCAGCGCCATGGCGGCGGCATAGTCGAAGGAGCGCAGCACACCAGCGACGTCCTTCAGCGGGCTGTGTTTGGCGCGACGTTCGCCGAGGCTTCGTGACGGCTCACCCTCAAAGTCGATCAAGTAAGCATCACCCTGGGCCACCAGAACCTGGCCCAGGTGCAGATCACCGTGTACGCGCATCAGGATGCCGCCGGTCGCGCGTTTGGCCAGTTGTGCCACCCGCTCCAGCAGCGCCGCGCGCTGATCCAACAGGCGCGTGGCGAGGGCGCGGTCGGCCTCATTCAGCTGTGCCTGCCCGCCCTCCAGCGCATGCAGGGCGTGCTCAATCTCGGCGCCGATGCTTTCGGCCCAATGCTGCGCATGTGCATCACCACTTTCCCGGTAGCCGAAGTCCGGGTCATCCGATGCGTGGCCGAGGGCCAGGTGCAGTTCGCCCACCCGCTGGCCGAGGATGCGGGCAAAGGTTTCCAGGTCGGCCAGGGCGTCATAGGGCATTTCCAGTGCCGTCTGCCCGCTTGCCAGGCGATCGCGTACGGCGCGCTCCAGGGTGTCTTGCGTCCACTGCCAGGCATCGCCCTGGTTGCTGACGTAGCCTTGCAGGATCATCAGGGTGTGCGACTGCCCCTGGCTGTCCACACGGCGCACCTCACCCAGCATGGGCGCGATGTTGGCAAAGCCCTGGCGTGTCAGGTGGCTACCGATCTCGGCTTCCGGGTGGATGCCGGGCATGACCCGGCGGATCAGTTTGAGCACCATGCGCTCACCGATCACCACCGAGCTGTTGGATTGCTCGACAGACAGCAGGCGCACCTCGTCGTCGCTACGTTCTTCGACCGTCATCAGGTGCTCGGTGCCGAGAAACTGCACCTCGTTGCCCTGCCCCGTGAGCACCGTCTGCCGGCGCAGCTGTGCCAGCACAGCCTGGCTGAAGGACGGCAGGCTGAAGGCATCGGTCAACAGGCCCACCTGGCGACCACGGCGCAGTCGGCTCAAGGCCAGTTGCTGCGGGGTGTGGCTGCCAGTGCCGCGCTCGTCGACATAACCCAGCGGCAACTGGTAACTGTCGAGGCCTTCGGCGCCCTGCACTTGCACTTCGCAGAGCACCTGCTGCGCGTTGGCGTCACCGAACGGCAGGCTGTACAGCAGGCTCGGTTCACTCGCAGATGGGCTGCCCTGGCTGGCCCAACGGCGGTTCGCCAGATAGGCCGGCAGTACGTCGCGCTCGAGCACCTTGCGCAGCGGCGCCTGCAACAACTCCTGCAGGTCGCGCTTGATCACCAGGGTGGTCAGCTCCGGCATTTGCGCCACCGGCTCCACATGCCAGTGCGGCATCTGCGCCTTGTCCGCCAGGAGGAACCAATAAAAACCGTAGGGCGGCAGGGTCAGCAGGTAATTCAGCTCGCCAATCGGCGGGAAGGAACTGCCACCGACCATTTCCACCGGTACCTTGCCGGCGTAGGCCGACAGCTCCAGCTCCACGGCCTGGGCGGCACGCGACATATTGGCGACGCATAGGATCAGCTCGTGCTTGCCATCGACGCCGGTGAACTCGCGCAAATAGGCGAGGATGCGCCGGTTGCTCGGCGCGAGCATTTTCAGGGTGCCACGGCCGAAGGCCTTCTGCTGCTTGCGCACGGTGAGCATGCGCCGGGTCCAGTTGAGCAGCGAGTGCGGGTCGCGCGACTGGGTTTCCACGTTGATGCTCGCGTAGCCGTAGAGCGGGTCCATGATCGGCGGCAGCACCAGGCTGGCTGGGTCGGCGCGGGAGAAGCCGCCGTTGCGGTCCACCGACCACTGCATGGGCGTGCGCACGCCGTCGCGGTCACCGAGGTAGATGTTGTCGCCCATGCCGATTTCATCGCCGTAATACAGGGTCGGTGTGCCGGGCATCGACAGCAGCAGGCTGTTGAGCAGCTCAATGCGCCGCCGGTCACGCTCGACCAACGGCGCTAGGCGCCGGCGAATGCCCAGGTTGATGCGGGCGCGGCGGTCGGCGGCGTAGTAGTCCCAGAGGTAGTCGCGCTCATCGTCGGTGACCATTTCCAGGGTCAGCTCATCGTGGTTGCGCAGGAAGATCGCCCACTGGCAGTTTTCCGGGATATCCGGGGTCTGACGCAGGATGTCGGTGATCGGAAAGCGGTCTTCCTGGGCGATGGCCATGTACATACGCGGCATCAGCGGGAAGTGAAAGGCCATGTGGCATTCGTCGCCCAGGCCGCCGTTTTCCCCGCCGAAATACAGCTGGGTGTCCTCCGGCCACTGGTTGGCCTCGGCCAGCAGCATGCGGTCCGGGTAGGTGGCATCCAGCTCGGCGCGAATCTTTTTCAGGACGACGTGGGTTTCCGGCAGGTTCTCGTTGTTGGTGCCATCGCGCTCGATCAGGTACGGAATGGCGTCCAGACGCAAGCCATCGACGCCCATGTCGAGCCAGAAACGCATCACCGAGAGCACTTCCTTGAGCACCTGCGGGTTGTCGAAATTGAGGTCCGGCTGGTGCGAGTAGAAGCGGTGCCAGAAGTACTGGCCGGCCACCGGGTCCCAGGTCCAGTTGGATTTTTCCGTGTCGAGGAAGATGATCCGGGTGCCCTGGTAGGTCTGATCAGTATCCGACCAGACGTAGTAATCACGGGCCTTGGAGCCTTTTTTCGCGGTGCGCGCACGCTGGAACCACGGGTGCTGGTCGGAGGTGTGGTTGATCACCAGCTCGGTGATGATGCGCAGGCCGCGCTTGTGCGCCTCGGCGATAAAACGCTTGGCATCGTTCATATCGCCGTAGTCGGGGTGGATGCCCCGGTATTCGGCGATGTCGTAGCCGTCGTCGCGCCTCGGCGATGGGTAGAACGGCAGCAGCCAGATGGTGTTCACGCCCAGGTCGGCGATGTAGTCGAGCTTGTCGATCAGCCCGGCAAAATCGCCGATTCCGTCGTTATTGGCATCGTAGTAGGACTTTACGTGGACCTGGTAGATCACCGCGTCCTTGTACCAGAGCGGGTCTTTGATAAATGCGGCAGGCCGGGGTTTCTTCGCCATGGAGGAGTCTCTCAAACGGTGCGAACGGGGCGGATGCGCCAGATGCCGAATGGCTGGTGCCACGGCTCGATGCGCATCCATTGGGTTTTGCCATGCCAGGTCCAGGTATGGCCGTTCATCAGGTCTTCGCCGTGCATGTCGGCGTCATCGTCCAGGCCGAACTCCCACAGGGGCAGCTCGAAATGCGCTTCCTGGGCGTTGTGCGGGTCGAGGCAGACCGCTACCAGGATGAAGTTCTCCAGGTCTGCGCTGCGTTTGCCGAAATACAGGATGTTGTCGTTGTGCGCCGTGTAGACCTGCAGCCCGAGGTGGGTCTGCAGCGCCGGGTTTTGCCGGCGGATGCGGTTGAGCTGGGCTATCTCGCTGACGATATTGCCGGGCGCCTGGTAGTCCCGTGGGCGCAACTGGTACTTCTCCGAGTCCAGGTACTCTTCCTTGCCGGGCACCGGTGCCGCTTCGCACAGCTCGAAGCCCGAGTACATGCCCCACAGGCCCGAGCCCATGGTCGCCAGCGCCGCGCGGATGAGAAACCCAGGGCGGCCGTTGTGGTGCAGGAACGCCGGGTTGATGTCCGGCGTGTTGACGAAGAAGTTCGGCCGGTAGCAGTCGCGCCACGGCGCTTCGTTCAGCTCGGTGAAATAGGCGGCCAGCTCGGCCTTGGTGTTGCGCCAGGTGAAATAGGTGTAGCTCTGGCTGTAGCCGACCTTGCCCAGGCGCGCCATCATCGCCGGGCGGGTGAAGGCTTCGGCGAGGAACGCCACCTGCGGGTGATCGGTGCGGATATCGGCGATCAGCCATTCCCAGAACGGCAACGGTTTGGTGTGTGGGTTGTCCACGCGAAACTGGGTCACGCCCAGCTCGACCCAACCGCGCACGACATCGCGCAGGGCCAGCCATAGGCTGGGGATCGCCTCATCGGTGTAGAAGTCGACGTTGACGATGTCTTCGTATTTTTTCGGCGGGTTTTCCGCATGGCGGATGCTGCCGTCCGGGCGCCAGCTGAACCAGCCCGGATGCTCACTGAGCCAGGGATGATCGGGGGAACACTGGATGGCGAAATCCAGGGCAATTTCCAGGTCATGCTCGCGCGCCGCACTGACCAGCGCACGGAAGTCGTCGACGCTGCCCAACTGCGGGTGAATCGCATCGTGGCCACCCTCCTCGCTGCCAATCGCATAGGGGCTGCCGGGGTCGTTCTCGCCCGCCACCAGGGAGTTATTGCGGCCCTTGCGGTGGCTGCTGCCGATGGGGTGGATCGGCGGGAAATACAGCACGTCGAAGCCCATAGCCTGAATATCTGGCAGGCGCGTGATGACATCGCGAAAAGTGCCATGGCGCTGTTCGGAGTCAGTTTGCGAGCGCGGGAACAGCTCGTACCAACTGGCGAACTGGGCGCGCAGGCGCTCCACATCCACCGGGTAACGCTGGCTGCGTACAACATGCGGGTGGCGACTGGCCTCGGCCAGCAGCGCCACGCTGTCCGGGGCGAGCAGCAGTGCCACGCGCTCCTCCAGCGCCTGCGCCTGCTGCAGCTCGGCGAGCAGGCGTAACACGCGCTCGGCCTGGGCCGCACTGGCTTGCTCGGCAATCTGCTGCAGGAGCAACTCGCCTTCCTGCAACTCCAGGGTCACCGGGACCCCGGCTGCGTACTTTTTCTGCAGCTCATAGGTGTAACTGCCATAGCGATCCCACCAGGCCTCGATGACGAACTCGGCGCGGCCCATGTGGGTGGGTGTGAACTGCGCCTGCCAGCGGTCGTTGCCCAATTCCTGCAAGGGCACGCGGCGCCAGCTCGGGTCCTGCTCGTCACGCCAGAGCACGGCGGCGCCCAGTTGGTCGTGACCATCGGCGAAGATCACAGCGCTGACTATGACGGCCTGGCCCACCACCGCCTTGACGGCAAAGCGGCCGTCATCCAGCTGCGGGGTCACTTGCTCGATGGCAATGCGTGGCAGGTCGATGGCGTTTTCGAGGTCCAGCGGGCGGTATAGGGGCTCCACTGGTGGTAGAGAATCGTTCATGACTGGGGCTCCTTGGTGACGCGCGCATCAGCTGCGCGGTCGAGTATCGAGGTGGCGAAAAAGCGCCTAGGCCGGTGCTTAGAGGCGGGTCCCCTGTTAGTTCCGAGGGTGCCGCCGAGGCAAAAGTTCAGGCTGTTTGGCCGGGCTCCCGACGGCGCGCCGACGCAGGCCAATGGCCATGAACGCGAAAGATCTAGGCCTTGGCACAGCGCCGTTAGCTGACGGCCAGGCACTGCACCCGCGGTGCTTGCTTGGCGATACGCCTCAGCCGTTGACCACACTGCCGCCGTTGACGTGCAGCACCTGGCCGCTGACGTAGCTGGAGTCCTGGCACGCCAGGTAGACATAGGCCGGCGCCACTTCAGCGGGCTGCCCCGGCCGCCCCATGGGCGTGTTGGCGCCAAATTCGGCAACTTCCTCGGCGGTGAAAGTCGAGGGGATCAGCGGCGTCCAGATCGGCCCAGGGGCGACGCCATTGACGCGAATACCACGCTCGGCCAGGTTCATCGCCAGGGAGCGGGTGTAACTGGTGATCGCGCCCTTGGTCGAGGAATAGTCGAGCAGGCCGGGGCTGCCCTTGTAGGCGGTGATCGAGGTGGTGTTGATGATGCTGGCGCCACGACCCAGGTGCGGCAGCACCGCTTTGGTCAGCTGGAACATGGCAAAGATGTTGGTGCGGAAGGTTTTCTCCCACTGCGCCTCGCTGATGTCCTCCAGCTTCGCTTGCGGGTGCTGCTCGCCGGCGTTGTTGACCAGAATGTCGATACGGCCCCATTTGCTCAGCGTCTGCTCGACCACCTTGCGGCAATAGCCCTCATCGGCGGCATCGCCAGCCAATGCCAGGCACTGCACACCGCGGTCTTCGACCTCGCGACGGGTGACCGCCAGGTCATCGTGCTCATCCAGATACAGCAACACCAGGTTGGCGCCTTCGCTGGCATAGTGAACGGCCACGGCGCGGCCGATGCCGCTGTCGGCGCCGGTGATGATGGCGACCTTGCCGCTCAGTTTGCCGGCGCTGCGGTAATCCGCGCTGATGTACACCGGTTGCGGATTCATGACCTGTTCCAGGCCAGGCTGGCGTTGCTGATGCTGAGGTGGAAGGGTCTGTTGATGGCTCATGTTCGGCTCCGTCAGGGTGAATGACAGAGGCGCAGACTGCGCCCCCGTAATTCAGGACTGGCCGGGCGCAGGTGAGGTTCAGGGCAATTGCCTACCCCGCCCGATAGGCGGTTGCAGCGCCCTGCTGGTTGATTCAGGTGCGCGGTTTTTCCAGGCGCCTAATCAGGTCCGGCAGCACATTGAGAATCAGCAGGGCCAGCAAGGTGGCCAGCAGTGCAGTGGCTTCACGTCCCAGGCCGACGGTCATGCCGATGGCCGCCGTTAGCCAGATGCCCGCCGCCGTGGTCAGCCCTTTGACCTGGGCCGCGCCGCTCTCCTTAATAATCGTCCCCGCGCACAGAAAGCCAACGCCGGCCACCACGCCCTGAATCACCCGGCTCATGGCATCGGGCTCCGCGCCGGCAAATCCTGGGACCAGCACGAACAGCGCCGAGCCGAGCGCCACCAGCATGTGTGTACGCACACCGGCAGCTTGCCCATGGACTTCCCGTTCCAGGCCCAGCAGCCCGCCGAGCACGGCAGCCAGCACGATGCGCAGGGTCACGCGGGTGGCCTGCTCCACATCGTTCAGATCGGAAAACTCCGAGGCCAGGGTGCTGGCGATTACCTCCCACGTGCTCATGGCTTCAGCGCCCGGCCACTCAATCCAAATCTCAACAGCACACACACCTCCACAGGGCGATTAAACGACGGCATTGCCGTGCGATTCGACCGGATACGGCGATCGGTGTTTAAACAATTTTCCCACCCGACGAGCCTTATGAGCATTCGCGTGCCGCGCTGCCGTTGATCGTTAAACCTGAACCGATGGCAAAACGACAGGCTCGAACGTCATGAAGCCCATGCAGTGTTGCCACACGCGCGCTTGCGCTTGCTAAGGCACGGTGGCTGGCCCACCGAACAGGAGGTTGAACCATGAGCCCGGAAATGTTCTTGCTGTTGGTCGTCGTCGGCTGGTTGCTGGTGACGCTGACCTTTTTGCGCGGCATCCTGCGCATCACACGCCCGCATCGCCCTGTCGAACTCGACACGCCCGCCGATCAAGGCGCCGAATTGCTGCGCGCCACGCGCTGATCTCACCGCCCGCACGATCAACTCGCACATGTAGGAGCGAATTTATTCGCGATGCTGTCGCGAACCCGATGGTTCCCACGCTCTGCCGTCCGTTGTAGCGAGACGCAGAGCGTCTCTGGCTGCATGCCCACGCGGACGGTTCGATGCCTCGACGTGGAAACGATCAATCAAGGCGCCGAATTGCCGCGCGCCACGCGCTGACCTCACCGCCCGGACGATCAACTCACACATGTAGGAGCGAATTTATTCGCGATGCTGTCGCGAACCCGATGGTTCCCACGCTCTGCGTGGGAACCCCGCTTCGGACGCTCTGCCGTCCGTTTTAGCAAGACGCAGAGCGTCTCTGGCTGCATGCCCAAGCAGACGGTTCGATGCCGGAACGATCAAAAATCCCACTCGAACTAAACGCACAGCAAAAAAAAGCGGACCTGAGGCATGCCCCAGGTCCGCTCGTTAGCGAGCGCTATCAGGCAGGAATCGCTGCCGTCTTCGGCTCACGCGCCCAGACACGGTGCTCGGCCATGGCCATCACGAACGCATCCAGCACGCCGTCCGCATCCGCAGCACTTAGCAACCCGGCATCCATCTCCAGACGCAGCTGGCTGGCGATCTCACCCGCGTCGCCGCACAAGGCGATGGCCTTGAGGTGCTTGTACGCTTCGAGCAGGTAATGCAGCGCCGTACCATTGGCCAACAAAACATCCACGGCCGCTTTGCCACCGGGCACAAATACCGCATCGAAGGCGATGGAGGGCATGCCCTCCATGGACGCATCCGGCACCAGCGATTTGCCGCCGGCACTGGTCACCGGTGCAACCGAGGGCGCGATCAGCTTATGGCTGGCGCCTTCGGCCTGCAGGCGGCTGACCAGGCTGTCGATGTCGGCGTCATTCACGCCGTTGGCGATCAGCACCGCGACCTTGCGTGACTTGATATTGCCCGACAGCAGGTTCATCTGGCTCAACGCAGGCGATGGCTTCACGGCCATGGCTGCGGCGCCCTTCTTGGCTTGCTCAGCCGGCGGCTTGACGCCGATATTCAGCGCCACCTGACGCGCCAGCTCCGCGTCGATATTGGCCAAAATTTCATGCACCTGGCGTTCACGGATGTGCATGCGCTCGACCTTGCTCAGCTCGAAGCTGTAGGCATTGATGATATGCGCCTGTTCGTGCGCACTCATGCTGGCCCAGAACAGCTGCGCCTGGGAGAAGTGGTCGCCGAACGACGCGCTGCGCTGACGAATCTTCTGCGCGCTTACGGTTTCCGGGTACGAGGTGAAGCCGCCCTTGCTCGGCGCCTCGGGGACTTCCTTGGGCCAGCCGCCGTCGATGGAGTTGGGCTCGTAGGACGCTCGACCGCGGTTGATGGTCTGCCGGTGCGGCGCATCACGCTGGTTGTTGTGGAACGGGCAGACCGGGCGGTTGATCGGCAGCTCGTTGAAGTTCGGACCGCCCAGACGCAGCAATTGAGTGTCGGTGTAGGAAAACAACCGACCCTGCAGCAGCGGGTCGTTGCTGAAGTCGATACCCGGCACAATGTGCCCGAGGTGGAAGGCCACCTGCTCGGTTTCGGCGAAGAAGTTGTCCGGGTTGCGGTTGAGCGTCAGCTTACCGATCGGGCGCACCGGCACCAGTTCTTCGGGGATCAGCTTGGTCGGGTCGAGCAGGTCAAAGTCGAATGCGTGCTCATCTTCCTCGGCCACCACCTGAACACCCAGCTCCCATTCCGGGTAGTCGCCCTTTTCGATGTCTTCCCAGAGCTGACGACGGTGGAAATCCGGGTCCTTGCCGGCCAGCTTCTGCGCCTCGTCCCAGACCAGCGAGAACACCCCCGAGACCGGCTTCCAGTGGAATTTGACGAAGACGCTCTTGCCCTCGGCGTTGACCATGCGGAAGGTGTGTACGCCAAAACCTTCCATGGCCCGGTAGGTCACCGGGATCGCCCGGTCGGACATGGTCCAGAGCACCATGTGAGCCGACTCCGGCACCAGCGATACGAAATCCCAGAAGGTGTCATGGGCGGACTGGCCGGTGGGGATCTCGTTATGCGGCTCGGGTTTGACCGCATGGACGAAGTCGGGAAACTTGATTGCATCCTGAATGAAGAACACCGGCATGTTGTTGCCGACCAGGTCGAAGTTGCCTTCGTCGGTGTAGAACTTCACGGCAAAGCCGCGCACATCACGCACGGTGTCGGCCGAACCGCGCGGGCCTTGCACGGTGGAAAAGCGCACGAAGACCGGGGTCTTTTTGCTCGGGTCATTAAGAAAATCAGCTTTGGTCAGATCATCCAACGGCGCGTAGGCCTGGAAGAAACCATGGGCTCCGGCGCCGCGTGCATGCACCACACGCTCGGGAATGCGCTCATGGTCAAAGTGGGTGATCTTCTCACGAAGGATGAAATCTTCCAGCAGCGTCGGGCCGCGCTCGCCGACTTTGAGCGAGTTCTGGTTATCCGCGATACGCGTGCCGGTGTTGGTGGTGAGGTCCTGGCCGGTGGCGTCTTCGCGGTAGCCATCGAGCTGCGTCAGTTTGGCATTCTGGTTGGCGCGATCGGCTGTATCGGTACCTGCCAGTTCGCTGGGGCGGGCCTTTTTCGGTTGCTTCTCCATCGGGCTTTCCTCGATCAGTGGCGCGCCTGCCGCAAGAGCAGGACGCTGGGCTACGGTCATGGCTTGGAGGACCCGGGTTCGCCGGAGGTTCGGCTCTTTTTGGCCACCGTTCGTCTGTCTTGCCCGCCCATGACCGACCATCGCCAAGTGCTGCTTATTCAACCGAACGAATGGCGCACGGGCGTACTCCACTGCACACACCTGTCCGCTCGCCGTGCGTAGCTGCACGGCGGTATTTAGGACCTCTTAAGGGAGAAAGTAGATGAGCTATGCCGAGCAAGTTATTGAAAATAAACACTACACTGACCTTGCTCAGCGCTTGACGCAATCCATCGCTCCGGTCTTCCAGCAAGCGGCAGAGCAGGCTTCACGCCTGGGCGTGGCCAGCCAGGTGCAGCAGGGCATCACGGGGTTGCCCTACCAATTGGCGGTCCATGCCATCCATCCGGTCAGCGGCAAGGTCAATCACTACAGTCTCAGCGTGCATCCGCTGGAGGATCGCGTCACCTATGAAACCCATGACGCCCGCAGCGGTGAGACCTGGCGAGAAGTGGCGCCCCTCGCCGCCCTCAATGAGAAAGTCGTGGACACCGGCCTGGAGGCGTTCTACCGGGAGCTGTTTGGTCTGCATCTGGAGCTGTTCAGCCAGCGTCACCCCATCGGTTTTTAGCCGCACTTGAAGGCCACTCGGGGGTCGTGAGACGACCCCGCGCCATTCGTCCGTCTGCCTGAACTCCCAGGGCACACCACGCCTCAAGACCTTTAAGCAGTGAACACAACCCGCGCCCCCGCGCCACCTATAAAAACAACACAGCCCCGACGCCTGACAACAGGCCAGGAGGACCACCATGCATGCCTCATATTGTTCATTTGCATTGCTCATGCTGGCTGGCGACGCGCTTGCCGAAGCCTGTCAGGTCACGACTCGACCACTCAGCGAACAGATTGCCAACGTCGAACGCCAGAGTTGCTATGAGCACCAGGGCATGCCGGCAGACTCGATAGCCTGGTCGTGCAGCAACGAGCAAGAGCAGATGCACGACGTCAAGAAAACCCGCGTACCGGCCTGCCCCCATGGCCATGTAGCGCGCTGCAGTGCCGCCCTCACCCAAGACTCCCTGGCCAACCACAATGCCGTCAGCGAGGGCGAAGAGCAGTCCCTGCGCATTCCGGATGATGCCCGCCTGGTCACGTACTACTACGCCCTCGATGAGGTCGAGCAGGTCCGCACGGAATGCGAAGCGTCGGGCGGGACCTGGACCCCATAGGCGAGCAGGCCAGGCGTTAGGCCCTCGATTTTTACTGAACTTAGACCGTGCTCAGTTCTTCTCAACCTCTGTACCCATTGACCGAGGCCCATGCCGATGAGCACCCTTCGCACCCGCCTTACAAGCATCCTATGTGCTGCACTCTGCACCCTGAGTATCGGCACGTGGGCAGCGGACAGCGTGAGCCCGCGCACCTTTATCGACGAAGCCTCGGCCAAGGGCATTGCAGCAATCGAAACCGCGAAACTGGCGCAGGACAAAGCCACGTCGGCCGACCTTAAAAGCTATGCCAGGCAAATAATTGATGACCACACAGCCTCCAACCAAGCCCTGGCCAAACTGGCAAGCGACCACGCGCTGCCGGTGGCAGATGATGCCGAGTTGGTGAGCAAGGCCAAGGCGATGATTTTGCAGCTGCGCGACGGTGAGTCTTTCGACCGCGCCTACGCCAACAACCAGGTCATGGCCCATGAACAGATGATCGCGCTGTACCGCCAGGCGGTTAACGCAGACGACACGCCGATCAGCGCCTTCGCCAGGGAGACGCTGCCCCAGCTGGAGCATCACCTGCAGATGGCCAAGGACCTAGTCTCAGTCACCCACGCCCACTAACCCTTGAGCCGGCGCCCAAACTCGGCGCCATAGGAGCACCGCATGTCAGTCGCAATCGATCTGGAAAAAGGCACCTGCACCATCGCCGCCAATGGCACGCTCAATGAGGTGCCGATCCATCGCCTGAGTATCACCACCGATGAAAACCTGCGCGCTTCGGTGATCCGCTTCGATGCCTGGAACGCCATGCTCACTGAGGAGGAAGTGGAAACGCTATTGGTCGCCGGTGCCAAGGACAACCGCGTCAACCTGGCTCACGACGAATGAGCGAGGCCTCAGGCTACCTGCTGATCCTTCTGGCCATCGGTGTGACTGCCCTCAACCTATGGGCGATCTATCACGTCTGGCGCAGCGCGGTGGATGTGAACCGCAAATTCGCCTGGTGGTTTGCCCTGGCGTTGTTGCCTGTAGCGGGACTTATAGCCTGGCTGCTGGCCGGCCCGCGTGCAGCGCGCGGCAGGCCGGTCCATCAGAGGTAGCGGCTGACCTCGATCAGGTTGCCGTCCGGATCGCGAAAGTACACCGACTCGATAGGCCCGGTCGCGCCGGTGCGCTGCACGGGTCCCTCTTCGACCGTCACCGACTGCGCCTGCAAGTGAGCCAGCACGTCCACCAGCGGCCACTCGGTGATCAGGCACAGGTCGATAGCGCCGGGCGTCGGCCATTTGGCCTTGGGCTCAAACTCGTTGCCGTGCTGGTGCAGGTTGAACTTCTGCTGGCCAAACACCAGCGCGCTGCGGCCCTGGCCAAAGGTTTCATGGCGCATGCCCAGCACACGGCTGTAAAAATCAGCCGTGGTCGGGATATCCGCAACGGTCAGCACCAGATGGTCGAGACGTTCAATCACTGCAGTTCTCCTTTAATCAATCGCGGTCCAATAGGTGAAAACGCGGCAGCGACACATGCCAGCGAATCGCCGCCAGGCGGATCAACAGCACCACCAGCATCGCCAGCCCGGTGTCCAGCCAGTGCGGTGTGTTCATCGCGCGCAGCACGATAAACACCAGCGCGCCAGCAATGCAGGCGGTGGCATAGATTTCCTTCTGGAAGATCAACGGGATCTCGTTGCAGATCACGTCACGCATCACGCCACCGGCCACACCGGTCATCACCCCCATGATCACGGCCGTGCTCAGCGGTACGGCATGTTGCAGGGCCACTTCGGTACCAATCACGGTAAACACCGCCAAGCCGAAGGCGTCGGCGATCAGCAGCCCCTTCTCGTGGATTGGCTGGGTCAGGCGCACCCAGATCACCGTGCCGATGGCCGCCAGCGACGCCACGATGATGTAGACATCGTTGCGTATCCAGCTGACTGGGTGATTGTCGAGGATCAGGTCACGCAGGGTACCGCCGCCCAGCGCCGTGACGATGGCGATCACCAGCACGCCAAACAGGTCCATCGATTTGCGACCGGCCATCAGCGCACCGGTGATGGCGAAGACGGCCACGCCGAACAAGTCGGCCAGATAAAACAGGTCTGCCATGTTCATGAGTCAACAGATACCGGTGTGCGCAGGGTGACGAACTCTTCGGCCGCCGTCGGGTGCACGCCGATGGTTTCATCGAAGATACGCTTGGTCGCGCCCGCCTTCAGCGCCACAGCCAGGCCCTGGATGATTTCCCCGGCATCGGGGCCCACCATATGGCAACCGAGCACGCGGTCGGTGTCGGCATCAACCACCAGCTTCATCAGGGTGCGCTCGTCCGACTCGGTCAGGGTGAGCTTCATCGGCCGGAAACGGCTCTCGAAGATGCTCACCCGGTGTCCGGCTTCACGTGCCTGCTCCTCGCTCATGCCAACGGTGCCGATATTCGGCAGGCTGAACACGGCGGTGGGGATCAACTGATAGTCCACCGGGCGATATTCCTCCGGCTTGAACAGACGGCGTGCCACGGCCATGCCTTCGGCCAGCGCTACCGGAGTCAGCTGCACCCGGCCGATTACATCGCCAATGGCCAGCACCGAGGCGGCACTGGTCTGGTACAGGTCGTCGACCTTGATATAGCCGCGCTCATCCAGCTCAACGCCGGCTTTTTCCAGGCCCAGGTTGTCGAGCATCGGCTTGCGCCCAGTGGCGTAGAAGATGCAGTCGGCTTGCAGCGTACGGCCGTCTTCGAGGGTCGCCTGCAGGCTGCCATCGGCCAGTTTGTCGATGCGCTGGATGTCGGCATTGAACAGCAGGTCCATGCCGCGCTTACTCAGCTCGGCCTGCAGGTGCTTGCGCACCGCACCGTCGAAGCCACGCAGGAACAGATCACCGCGGTACAGCAACGAGGTTTGGGCGCCCAGGCCCTGGAAAATCGAGGCGAATTCGACGGCAATGTAACCACCGCCGACCACCAGCACGCGCTTGGGCAGCTGCTTGAGGAAGAAGGCTTCGTTGGAGCCAATCGCGTGCTCTTTGCCGGGCACGTCCGGGATGTGCGGCCAGCCGCCCGTGGCGACCAGAATGTGCTTCGCACTGTAGACCTTGCCGTCGACCTCAACACGGTGGCCATCGAGCATCCGCGCGTGACCTTCAAGCAGCGTCACGCCGCTGCCCACCAGCAGGTTGCGGTAGATACCGTTGAGGCGATTGATTTCCCGGTCTTTGTTGGCGATCAGCGTCGGCCAATCGAACTGCGGCGCCTCGGCGCTCCAGCCAAAACCGCGGGCCTGCTCGAAGTCCTCGGCGTAATGAGCGCCGTACACCAGCAGCTTCTTAGGCACGCAACCGACGTTGACGCAGGTGCCCCCCAGATAGCGGCTTTCCGCAACGGCCACGCGTGCGCCATAGCCGGCAGCAAAGCGCGCGGCACGTACGCCGCCCGAGCCGGCACCAATCACAAACAGGTCAAAATCGTAGCTCATCAATCACCTCCGAAGCAGGCGGCAAGCATACCCGAAACGCCGCCTCAGCTCTGCAACAGGGCATGCCTGGCGAGGTCCTACACTGAGTAGACGCCCACTCTCATACAGGAGCGCCGTATGCACCCCACCCTCACCCACCTGGCGATGCACGTGCCGGATTTGCCCGCCTGCATCGCCTTCTATGAAACCTTCTGCACAATGCAGGTCGTCCATGAGCGCGCGGGCAAAGGCTCACGCATTGTCTGGATGGCAGAACCTGGCCAGGCCCAGCGCTTTATCTTTGTACTGATGCCCGGCGGCCAGCGTCACGAACGCGCCGACGATGACTACAGCCACATGGGCTTCGCCCTGGACAGTCGCGAGCAGGTAGACCTCATTGCTGCAAAAGCTGCAGCAGCCGGCTGCCTGCTCTGGGCGCCGCGCGAAGAACCCTTCCCGGTGGGCTATTACTGCGGCGTGCTTGATCCGTCAGGACGCGCTGTAGAGTTCAGCTATGGCCAACCATTAGGTCCTGGTGCCGAGGCCTTGCCTCAGTCCGCGCCGCACGACTGAAATGCGAAAGGCCACCCGTAGGTGGCCTTTCGCTCAAGCATCAACTGCGCTTAGTAAGCGCGGCCGGTCTTGTACAGGTTCTCGAAGCAGAAGTTGGTCGCGTCGATATAGCCCTCGGCACCACCGCAGTCAAAGCGCTGACCCTTGAACTTATACGCCAGCACACAACCGTCCTGAGCCTGCTTCATCAGCGCGTCAGTGATCTGAATCTCGCCACCTTTACCAGGCTCGGTTTTCTCGATCAGGTCGAAAATGTCCGGGGTGAGGATATAACGGCCAATGATCGCCAGGTTCGACGGCGCATCTTCGGGCTTGGGCTTCTCGATCATGCTGTTCACGCGGTAGATGTCGTCACGGATCATCTCGCCGGCGATCACACCGTACTTGTGGATTTCTTCCATGGGCACTTCCTGAACCGCGACGATCGAGCAGCGGAACTGGTTGTACAGCTTGACCATCTGGGTCAGCACGCCGTCGCCTTCCAGGTTCAGGCAAAGGTCGTCAGCCAGTACCACGGCAAACGGCTCGTCGCCGATCAGCGGACGGCCGCACAGGATCGCATGGCCCAGGCCCTTCATCTCCACCTGACGGGTGTAGGAGAAGCTGCACTCGTCGATCAGGCGGCGGATACCCACCAGGTACTTCTCTTTATCCGTGTCGCGAATCTGGTGTTCGAGCTCGTAGCTGATGTCGAAATGGTCTTCCAAGGCGCGTTTGCCGCGTCCAGTAACCATGGCGATCTGCGTCAGGCCGGCTTCGAGCGCCTCCTCGACCCCGTACTGGATCAGCGGCTTGTTCACGATCGGCAGCATTTCCTTGGGCATCGCCTTGGTGGCGGGCAGAAAGCGCGTACCGTAACCGGCGGCGGGGAACAGGCATTTCTTGATCATGGGACTCCTAACGAGGCGGATGGATAAGGCGCGCACAGTCTATCAGGCTGCACTTTGCTTACAATCGCCCGCTGCAGGTCGGCCGATGCCGCGATAAAGAAATCCGGCTTCGCTCAACTGCTGGCTGTCGTAGATATTGCGCCCATCGAACAGCACCGGCATGCGCATCAGCCCACGCACGCGGGCAAAGTCCGGCTGCCGAAACTGCTTCCACTCCGTCACCAGCACCAGGGCATCAGCGCCCTCCACCGCCTGATAAGGCGACTCGCCCAAACGCAAGTGCCCAGCCGCCAGCGCCGCGGCGTAACGCGCGGCCACCGCTGGCGTGGCGACCGGATCGCAGGCCTGCACCCGTACGCCAGCCGCCAACAGCGCATCAATCAGCACCAGGCTCGGCGCCTCGCGGATATCGTCCGTGCCGGGCTTGAACGCCAGCCCCCAGATCGCCACGACGCGGCCCTGCATATAGCCCGAGAAATGCTCACGCACGGCCTGGAACAGCAAGGTCTTCTGCAGCGCATTACGCGCCTCGACCGCGCGCAGGATGCTCGGCTCCACACCCTCTTGCTCTGCTGTGCGAATCAAGGCGCGTACATCCTTGGGAAAGCACGAGCCGCCATAGCCACAGCCGGCGTAGATGAAATGCGTGCCGATGCGTGCATCACTGCCGATGCCGCGGCGTACATCCTCGATGTCGACATCCAGGCGTGCGCACAGGCTGGCCATTTCATTGATAAAGGAAATCTTTGTAGCTAGAAACGCATTGGCCGCGTACTTGCTGAACTCCGCCGCGCGCACGCCCATGCACAGCAAGCGCTCGTGATTGCGCAAAAATGGCGCGTACAGGCGGCGCAGGCACTCCCGGGCCTCGTCGTCATCACAGCCGATGATCACCCGGTCCGGGCGCATAAAGTCGGCAATCGCCACGCCCTCCTTGAGAAATTCCGGGTTACTGGCCACCGGCACGCGAAACGTCTTGCCACGCTGACGCAAGCCCGTGTCAATGCAACGCGACACCCGTTCGGCGGTGCCGACGGGCACCGTGGACTTGTCGACCACCACGCAGCGCTGCTGCACCTGCTGACCCAACGCTTCGGCCACCGCGAGCACATGACTCAGGTCCGCTGAGCCGTCTTCACCGCTGGGTGTGCCCACCGCGATAAACACCACCTCAGCACCGCGCAGCGCTTCAGCCCAATTGCTGGTGAACTGCAAGCCGCCACTGGCCAAGTGGGCCTGCACCATCGGCTCCAGCCCCGGCTCATGAATCGGCACATCGCCACGACGCAACCGTGCAACACGCTGGGCATCGCGTTCCAAGCAAATCACCTGGTTGCCCATCTCAGCAAAACAGGCCGCCGTCACCAACCCCACATACCCTGCCCCGATTACACAGATGCGCATGGCCGTCCTCCCTAATCGTCAGGACGATTGCACCTTGGGGCGATGGCAGGCAGATGACAGCTACGCGACAGTCTCATGGCAGGCGCAGCGCTAAACACGCTCCCGTCTAATCGTTGGCAGAAATGGCAGGCACAAAAAAACCGGCTGAGAAAGCCGGTTTTGTTGGACTTCAGGTTCACTGAGGAACATCTGAAATCATCGTAATGGTGCCCCGAGCCGGAATCGAACCGGCAAGACCTTGCGGTCGGCAGATTTTAAGTCTGCTGTGTTTACCAATTTCACCATCGGGGCGGATGATGGCTGCCTGCGGCAGGGGTTGGACTATATACAGCCCAAGAGCTGCTCGCAAGGCGTCTAGCCTGTTAGCAAAAACCCCCGTAAATCATGGATTTACGGGGCTTTTCTAATTGGAGGCTGAGGTCGGAATCGAACCGGCGTTCACGGATTTGCAATCCGGTGCATAACCACTCTGCTACTCAGCCTTGAAACTAAACAGGCCGTCATTAACGGCCCGTTGAAAATGGAGCGGGAAACGAGACTCGAACTCGCGACCCCGACCTTGGCAAGGTCGTGCTCTACCAACTGAGCTATTCCCGCTTGTCGTGTTGACGGGCGCCATTCTATAGCTTCAGAACGCCCCGTCAAGCCCTTGATTCAAAAAAGTTATTTCTTTTCGGCCGTGATACTCAGGTGCGGCCAGGCGGCCAGCAGATACTGCAACATCGACCACAGGGTCAGCACGGCGGCGATGATCAACAGTACGTAGCCGAGCACCACCCAGATCGTGAACAGTGGCGGATTACCCAGCAGGATAACCAGCGCAACCATCTGTGCGGCGGTCTTCCATTTCGCCAGGTTGGATACCGCAACATGAGCGCGTGCGCCCAGCTCAGCCATCCACTCGCGCAGCGCAGACACCACGATCTCCCGCCCGATGATGATCGCTGCTGGCAATGTCAGCCACAGGTTGGCGTGTTCAGCCACCAGCAATACCAGCGCCGTGGCGACCATCAGTTTATCGGCAACAGGGTCGAGGAACGCCCCGAATGGCGTGCTCTGTTCCCACAGGCGCGCCAGGTAGCCGTCAAGCCAGTCGGTGACTGCGGCGACGGCGAACACCGCGCTGGCTGCCCAGTAACTCCAGCTGAACGGCATGTAAAACAGCAGGATGAAGATCGGGATCAGTACAACGCGGAGCACGGTAAGCAGATTGGGGATATTCATCGGTACGATTAGCGGCGAGGTGAACCGGCATTCTACTCGCTGTGCAGGGCCTCATAAATCGACTCGGCAAGCTTTTTACTGATACCGGGCGCTTTTGCGATCTCTTCGGTGCTAGCGCGCGTCAATTCCTGCAGCCCGCCGAAGTGATTGAGCAGCTCGCGGCGCCGCTTGGGGCCGACCCCGGCGACATCTTCCAGAGTCGAGGTCCGCCGCGCTTTGCCCCGACGCGCGCGGTGGCCGGTAATAGCGAAACGGTGCGACTCATCGCGAATCTGCTGAATCAGGTGCAGGGCCGGCGAGTGGCCCGGCAGCGTGAACTCATTGGTGGCATCGTTCAGGTACAGGGTCTCCAGGCCCGGCTTGCGGGTGGTGCCCTTGGCCACCCCCAGCAGTGTCAGGTCAGGCACGGACAGTTCCTGCAGCACATCGCGCGCCATGGCCAACTGGCCTTTGCCGCCGTCGACCAAGAGAATATCCGGCAGCTTACCCTCGCCGTCCTTGATCTTGCTGAAGCGCCGGGTCAGGGCCTGATGCATTGCGGCGTAGTCATCGCCTGCGGTCACACCTTCAATGTTGTAGCGCCGGTAGTCGGACTTCAGCGGGCCTTCGGGGCCGAATACCACGCAGGAGGCCACGGTCGCCTCGCCGCTGGAATGGCTGATGTCGAAGCACTCGAGACGCTGAGGAATCTCATCCATGCCCAAGGCTTCGGCCAGGGCCTCAAAACGCGCTGCCACGTGCTGACGATTCGCCAGGCGCGCACCCAAGGCCTGCTCGGCATTGGTCACCGCCAGTTGCTGCCAGCGCGCACGGGTGCCGCGCACCCGGTAACTGATGCTCAACTCGCGCCCGCGCTGCGCATCAATGGCGGCGACGAGCGTGGGAAAATCTTCATGCTGGGCATTGACGATCAGCTCGCTGGGCAAATCGCGCTCCACATTGCCCAGGTAGTACTGCGCCAGAAACGCCAGCAACACCTCGCTGCCGGCCTCCTCGATGCCCACTTGGGGAAAGAAGTTCTTGCTGCCCAGCACCCGACCACCGCGCACGCTGATCAAGTGCACACAGGCACCGCCCGGGTTGACCATGGCCGCGACCACGTCCACATCACCTGTGCCGCCTTCCATGCTCTGCTGATCCTGCACCCGACGCAGCAGTGCCATTTGATCGCGCAACTCGGCGGCGCGCTCGAAATCCAGGTTCATGGCAGCGCTCTGCATCGCAGTCGACAATTCGTCGCCCAAGGCATTGCTGCGCCCTTCGAGAAACATCACCGAATGACGCACGTCTTCGGCATACACCTCGGGCGTGACCAGGCCCTCAACACAAGGCCCCTTGCAGCGTTTGATCTGGTACTGCAGGCATGGCCGGGTGCGATTGCGGTAGTAGCTGTCTTCGCACTGGCGCACCTGAAACGCTTTCTGCAGCAGCTGCAGGCTCTCGCGGATGGCCCCTGCACTTGGATAAGGACCGAAATAGCGCCCCTTGGCTTTCTTCGCGCCGCGGTGGATGCTCAGACGCGGGAATGCTCCGTCTGAGAGAAATACGTAGGGATAGGATTTATCGTCACGCAGCAGAATGTTGTACGGCGGACGCCACTCTTTAATCAGCGTCTGCTCGAGCAGCAGCGCCTCGGTCTCGTTGGCCGTTATCGTGGTTTCAACCGACGCAATCTTGCCGACCAATGCGGCCGTCTTCGGCGCCAGTCCAAGCTTGCGAAAATAACTGGCCAGGCGCTTCTTAAGGTTCTTCGCCTTGCCGACATACAGCAGTTTGCCGTCCGCATCGAACATGCGGTATACGCCGGGCCGACCACTGCACGTGGAAAGAAAGGCACTGGGGTCAAACGCAGGCAGCATCTCAGTGGTTGGCATCGACCATGCCATGGCGCACGGCCAGCAACGCCAACTCGACATCGCTGGTAATGGAGAGCTTTTCGAAAATGCGGTAGCGGTAGGTGTTCACGGTCTTGGGCGACAGGCACAGCTTATCGGAGATGCTCTGCACCTTCTGGCAGCCAGCGATCATCAGGGCGATCTGGATCTCGCGCTCTGACAGCAGCTCAAACGGTGATTGCGAGGTCTGCGGCTGAAACGACTTGAGCGCCAACTGCTGGGCAATCTGCGGACTGATATAGCGCTGACCGGCAAACACCATGCGGATAGCCTGGACCATTTCATCAAGCCCGGCGCCTTTGGTCATGTAACCGGCAGCACCTGCCTGCAACAAACGCGTCGGGAATGGATCTTCTTCACAGGCCGTCACGGCGACAACCTTGAGGTCGGGATGGCTGCGGATCAGTTTGCGTGTCGCCTCAAGCCCACCGATACCCGGCATACGCACATCCATCAGCACCACATCGGGCTTGAGCTCGCGGGTCTTTTTCAGCGATTCCTCGCCGGAACTCGCCTGCCCAACCACTTGCAGCCCGTCGATATCGCCCAGCATGCGGGTAATGCCCGTGCGCACCAGGTCATGGTCATCAACCACTAAAACCTTAATCAAACGACACCTCGTTGTGCGACAGCCGCTGCCGAAGCGGTCTTTTTCGAACGCCAGTCACCATAGCAAAAAGCACCTGCCAGAACCTAGTACTGACAAACACCCCGCGAGGCCATTAGGGGCAACACCAAAAGCACCAATAAAAGAGAACTAAGAGGCTCTAGAACGGCACTTTCAGCGTTTATGAGCGTCAGTGTACAGGCCGAAGGCTGACAAGCAAAACACTCGACCATCCGGGGCCGCTGCGCGACGACTGGTCACTTCATTCTCTAACGATAGCGCCAGGAACCTGACCGACCCGCCAGCCCGCGCCGTTAACACCTACGCGATGCCAGGCGTTTTATCGAGCGCAAATAGAAAACCCCTGAACCTTTCGGTGTCAGGGGTTTACTCAATTTGGCGGAAGCGGTGAGATTCGAACTCACGGAAGAGTTTCCCCTTCGACGGTTTTCAAGACCGTTGCATTCAACCGCTCTGCCACGCTTCCAGTGTGTTGCGGGCGGCAATCTTACCGGAACGCAACACACTGTCAAACTCTGTGTCTTGGCAGCGTACTGAGCTCTGTTATGATCGAGCCTGACCTAGGTCACGGAACCTACCCGTCTTCTACAGGAGTGTCGCCATGCACGAACAAGATTACGCTCTCGGCCATGCGCAGGTTGAGCAGCAAGCAGTCAGCCGCGTATTGCGCAACACTTACGGCCTGCTGGCCATCACCCTGGCCTTCAGCGGCCTGGTGGCATTTCTCGCCCAGCGCGCCAACGTCGCTTACCCGAATATCTTTGTGGTACTGATCGGCTTCTATGGTCTGTTCTTCCTCACCGCCAAGCTGCGTGACTCCGCCTGGGGTTTGGTTTCGACCCTCGCCCTGACCGGCTTCATGGGCTACACCCTGGGTCCGATCCTCAATCGCTACCTGGGCATGGCCAACGGCGCTGAAGTCGTCAGCTCGGCCTTCACCATGACGGCCCTGGTGTTCTTCGGCCTCTCGGCCTACGTGCTCACCACGCGTAAGGACATGAGCTTCCTCAGCGGCTTTATCACCGCCGGGTTCTTCGTCCTGCTGGGCGCCATCGTAGCCAGCTTCTTCTTCCAGATCAGCGGGCTGCAACTGGCGATCAGCGCAGGCTTCGTGCTGTTCTCCTCGGCGTGCATTCTGTTCCAGACCAGCGCGATCATCCACGGTGGTGAGCGCAACTACATCATGGCGACCATTAGCCTGTATGTGTCCATCTACAACCTCTTCGTCAGCCTGCTGCAGCTGTTTGGCATCATGGGCGACGACTGAGCCCTGTAACGCGTAAGAGAGCCCGCTTCGGCGGGCTTTTTCATATCTGCAGCAAGCATCTTCACCCTTCAGGCTTTATGATTCGCACCGACTGTATTGCCGGATCATCCATGAAATTCGCCATTGCGCTGTTCGCAGCGCCCCATCAGCCCGCTGCGCGTCGGGCCTTGCGTTTCGCTGAGGCCGCATTGGCCGACGGCCATGAAATCGTGCGGCTGTTCTTCTATCAGGACGGCGTTCACAGCGCGTCCAGCAGCGTGGTCAGCGGCCAGGACGAGCTTGATGTGGCCGCCGAGTGGCGCGCCTTTGTGCAGGCTCATAATCTAGATGGCGTGGTGTGCATTGCCGCTGCGCTGCGGCGCGGCGTGCTCGATGCCGACGAGGCAAGCCGCTATGCCCGCAATGCTGCAAGCGTACAGGCGCCCTGGACATTGTCCGGTCTCGGCCAACTGCATGAGGCTGTGCAGGATGCTGACCGCCTGATCTGCTTTGGAGGGCCTTGAGATGAGCAAGTCACTGCTGATCATCAGCCGCCAGGCGCCCTGGAGCGGCCCAGGCGCCCGTGAGGCGCTGGATATCGTGCTGGCGGGGGGCGCCTATGATCTTCCGATCGGCCTGCTGTTTCTCGATGACGGTGTCTTCCAGCTAATTGCCGAGCAGGCGCCTAAAGCCTTGCAGCAGAAAGACCTCACCGCCAACTTGCAGGCCTTGCCGCTGTTCGGCATCGAAGCGCTGTATTGCTGCACCCATAGCCTCCACCAGCGCGGACTTGGCCAGGTGCCCCTGGCGCTGCCTGCCGAAACGCTCGACGCGAGCGCACTGCAGGCCCTGATAGCCCGTTACGATCAGGTGATCACCCTCTGATGACGACTCTGCACCTACTCTCCCACTCACCTTACGGGGATGAACGCCTGAACAGCTGCCTACGCCTTCTGGGCGCCAATGATGGCCTGCTGCTCAGCGGCGACGCCGTCTATGCCCTGCAGCCGGACAGCGCCGCGCACAAAGCGCTGGCGTCGCGGCCCAGCGGCGCCGGGCTCTACGCCCTTGCTGAGGACTTGCAGGCGCGCAATATCCAGGCGGATACCGCTGTCACGGTGCTCGACTACTCAGCATTCGTCGCCCTGACTCTGCGCTATGACAAGGTCAACAGCTGGCTATGACAACACTCGTTCTCGAAGGCCGCACGGTCGCCCTGGACAAGGACGGTTACCTGCTTAACCTGACCGATTGGTCCGAGCCGGTTGCCGAAGCGCTGGCCCGCGAATCAGGTTTGTCGTTAACCGCGGCACACTGGGAAATCCTGCATGCTCTGCGCGCGTTCTACGCCGAATTTCAGCTGTCCCCGGCCAACCGCCCGCTGATCAAATACATCGCCTTGCAGCTTGGCCCGGAAAAGGGCAACAGCCTGCACCTGAACCAGCTGTTCAACGGCACTCCTGCCAAACTGGCGGCCAAGCTCGCCGGCCTGCCCAAACCGACGAATTGCCTATGATCCTCGAGACGCCTGCCGAACACCCCTTTGCCACGTTCGTGCGCATCCTCGGTAAAGGCAAGCGCGGTGCGCGCAACCTGACCCGCGAGGAAGCCCGCGAAGCCATGGGCATGCTGCTCGATGGGCAGACAGAAGACACCCAGCTGGGCGCCTTTCTCATGCTGCTGCGGCACAAGGAAGAAAGCGCAGAAGAAATGGCCGGCTTTACCGAAGCCGTGCGCGCTCGCCTGCACGTCCCCGCCCTCTCGGTCGATCTGGATTGGCCCACCTACGCTGGCAAGAAGCGTCACTTGCCCTGGTTTCTGCTGGCGGCTAAGGCACTGGCGAGCAGCGGCCTGCGTATTCTGATGCATGGCGGCGGCGCTCACACGGCGGGCCGTGTGTACAGCGAACAGCTACTGGAGACGCTTGATATCGCCCTGTGCCGGGACTGGTCGCAGGTCGGCGAGGCGCTCGATAGCCGCGGTCTGGCCTTTATTCCCCTGGGCGACTGGATGCCCCAGCTGCAGCGCATGATCGATTTGCGCAACACCCTGGGCCTGCGCTCACCAATCCATTCGCTGGCACGTATTCTCAATCCGCTGGGCGCTACCTGCGGGCTGCAAAGTATTTTTCATCCCGGCTATCAGGCCGTGCACCGCGAGGCCAGCCAGTTACTCGGCGACACGGCCATCGTGATCAAGGGCGAAGGCGGCGAAATTGAGGTCAACCCAGATGCCAACAGCCAGTTGCATGGCACCGCTGAAGGCGAGAACTGGGATGAGAGCTGGCCCGCGCTAAGCCCAATGCGCCACGTAAAGCCCGAGCGCCTGGAGCCAAGCCATTTACTCGCTGTCTGGAACGGCGAAGCCGAAGATGCCTATGGCGAACTGGCGGTGATCAGCACCATGGCCCTGGCACTGCGCGGGCTGGGAGCTAGCCGTGAAGCTGCATTCGAAGACGCTAAGCGGCGCTGGGCAACCCGACACACATCGGCCTGACCGATCAAACCGGGCGTTTTTTTGCACCTTTCTATCTGGCCAAGGTCGTTAGACTGACCCCTCACTGATGACGGAGCCAGACTTATGGGCCTGCTGATAGATGGACACTGGCGCGACCAGTGGTACGACACCGGCGACACCGGGCGCTTTAAGCGCGAAGATGCGCAGCGCCGCCATTGGATCACTGCCGACGGCGCACCTGGCCCGAGCGGCGACGGAGGCTTTAGCGCTGAATCCGGTCGCTACCACTTGTATGTGTCGCTTGCCTGCCCCTGGGCCCATCGCACTTTGATACTGCGCAACCTCAAAGGCCTGCAACCGCTGATTGGCGCCTCGACCGTTAGCTGGCTGATGCGCGAGAACGGCTGGACCTTCGACAAAACTCATGGCTCAAGCGGCGATACCCTCGGCGACCTGACCTACCTGCATCAACGCTACACGGCGGACGATGCGCAATACACCGGTCGCGTCACCGTACCGTTGTTGTGGGACACGCAGCGCCAGCGGATTGTCAGCAACGAATCGGCGGAAATCATCCGCATGTTCAACAGCGCCTTTGATGAACTGACAGACAACCGCCTCGATCTTTACCCCGAACACCTACGTGAGCAGATCGACGCCCTTAACGAACGCATCTACCCGGCGGTAAACAATGGGGTCTATCGCGCAGGCTTTGCCACGCGTCAGGATGCTTATGATGAGGCCTTCGACGAGTTGTTCGATGCATTGGATTCGCTGGAGACACGCCTGGACAGCCGTCGCTACCTGACTGGCGAGCACCTGACTGAAGCAGATGTACGCCTGTTTACCACCCTGGTGCGCTTCGACGCGGTCTACCACGGCCACTTCAAGTGCAACCTGCGCCGCCTGGAGGACTACCCCAACCTCTCCAACTGGCTACGCGAGCTGTACCAGTGGCCAGGCATAGCCGAGACCGTGGACTTCACCCACATCAAAAGTCACTACTACGCCAGCCATGCCACCATTAACCCGACGGGGGTAATCCCCAAAGGCCCAGCGCTGGCGCTTGACCGCCCCCATGACCGCGCACGCCTGCCGGGCAAAGGTATCTACCAGCACTAAGCCGTTGGCCCGGCGCCTTATGGGCGCCGGTGTACCCTCAAGCCCGGTTGTTCTGCACAGCGTCCTCAAACCAAGCCAGCTTTTCACGCAGCTGCACCACCTCGCCGACAATCACCAGCGTCGGTGCGCGCACGTCATGCTGCGCCACCAGCTCGGCCAGGTTGGCCAGGGTGCCGGTAAACACCCGCTGATTTTGCGTGGTGCCTTGTTGAATCAGTGCCGCTGGCGTCTCTGGATTGCGCCCATGGGCAATCAGTTGCGCGCAGATCATCGGCAGGCCGACCAACCCCATATAAAACACCAGCGTTTGGCTGGGAGCCGTCAGCTCGCCCCAGGCCAGGTCGCAACTGCCGTCTTTGAGGTGGCCGGTCACGAAACGCACCGACTGTGCATGGTCGCGATGGGTCAGAGGAATCCCCGCGTAGGCCGCACAGCCACTGGCGGCGGTAATGCCTGGCACGACCTGGAATGGGATGCCGTGGGCCGCCAGTTCTTCAATTTCCTCGCCACCGCGGCCGAAGATAAACGGATCGCCGCCCTTGAGGCGCAGCACGCGTTTGCCTTCCAGGGCCAGGGTCACCAACCGTTGATTGATCTGCTCCTGCGGCAACGCATGGTCGGCGCGTTGTTTACCGACGTAGATGCGTTCGGCATCGCGGCGGCACAGGTCGATGATCGCAGGGGCCACCAGACGGTCATAAAGCACCACGTCGGCCTGCTGCATCAGGCGCAGGGCGCGAAAGGTCAGCAGGTCGGGATCGCCAGGCCCGGCACCGACCAGGTACACCTCACCCAACGTACGCGGGGCGATGCCCTCGATCTTCTCTTTAAGCAGGCGCTCGCCTTCGCCCGGCTTGCCGGCAAATACGCTCTCGGCAATCGGCCCCTGAAACACGTCCTCCCAGAACACCCGGCGCTGCTGCACATCCGGGAAAAGCGCTTTGACCTGCGCACGGAAGCGCTTGGCCAGGCCGGCCAGCTGGCCGTAGGTGGCAGGAATCCAGGTCTCGATCTTGGCGCGAATCAAACGCGCGAGTACCGGGGCGTCGCCGCCGCTGGTGATAGCAACGATCAGCGGCGAGCGGTCGACGATGGCGGGGAAAATCACACTGCACAGCGCTGGCGCATCGACCACATTGACTGGCATGCCCAAGAGCTGCGCCTGGGCGGATATCCGCGCGTTGAGCGGCTCGTCATCGGTGGCAGCAATGATCAGGCACACGCCCAGCATGTCATCGTCCAGGTAGTCGCGCAGGCGCACTTCCCCACCACTCGCCGCCACCAGCGCCTGCAACTCCTCACGCACCTCGGGTGCCACCACGCGCAGGCAGGCGCCCGCCTCAGCGATCAGCCGCGACTTGCGCAGCGCCACCTCACCGCCGCCGACCACCAGCACCACACGGTCACGCAGCTTGTGAAACAGGGGAAGAAAATCCATGGAAAAGGCTCGCAGACTGGCACAAAACAAAATCGCCCGGCGTGCAGCAGAACTGCACCCGGGCGGCTACATCGGGCGACGCCGGATCACCCGCAGGTGGACACTCAGCCGATAACCTCGATGCCACCCATGTAAGGCTTGAGCACCTCAGGTACGCGGATGCTGCCATCGGCTTGCTGGTAGTTTTCCAGTACGGCTACCAGGGTGCGGCCTACGGCCAGGCCCGAACCGTTGAGGGTGTGCAGCAGTTCCGGCTTGCCGGTTTCCGGGTTGCGGTAACGCGCCTGCATGCGACGCGCCTGGAAATCACCACAGTTGGAGCACGAGGAAATTTCGCGGTACTTGTCCTGGCTCGGCACCCAGACTTCCAGGTCGTAGGTCTTGGTTGCGCTAAACCCCATATCGCCCGTGCACAGTGCCAGGACGCGATACGGCAGCTCAAGCAGTTGCAGCACCTTCTCAGCATGCCCGGTCAGTTCTTCCAGGGCTTCGAAGGATTTACCCGGCTCGACGATATGCACCATTTCGACCTTGTCGAACTGGTGCTGGCGGATCATGCCGCGGGTATCACGGCCGGAGGCGCCCGCTTCGCTGCGGAAGCACGGGGTGTGGGCGACGAACTTCAGCGGCAGCTGCTTGGCGTCGAGAATCTCGCCGGCCACGATGTTGGTCAGCGACACTTCAGCGGTCGGGATCAGGTAGAAATCCGCCTCGCCTTCGCGGCTGATCTTGAACAGGTCTTCCTCGAACTTCGGCAGCTGACCGGTGCCCTGCAGGGCTGGCGCCTGCACCAGGTAAGGCGTGTAAGCCTCTTCGTAGCCGTGTTCGCTGGTGTGCAGGTTGATCATGAACTGCGCCAGTGCGCGGTGCAGCCGGGCAATCGGCCCACGCAACAGCGCGAAGCGCGCGCCGGAGAGCTTGGCGGCAGTTTCGAAATCCAGCCAGCCGTGCTGCTCGCCGAGGCTGACGTGATCCTGCACGGCGAAATCGAATGCAGCGGGCGTGCCCCAGCGGCGTACCTCGACGTTGCCCTCTTCGTCTTCACCGACCGGCACCGACTCGTGGGGCAGGTTGGGAATGTTGAGCAGCAGGTTGTCGAGCTCAACCTGGATGGCGTCTAGCTCGCGCTTACCCTCATCCAGTTCACTACCCATACGGTCAACGTCTGCCAGCAACGGGGCGATGTCTTCACCGCGCTGCTTGGCCTGGCCGATCGCCTTGGAGCGGCTGTTACGCTCAGCCTGCAATTGCTCGGTGCGGGTTTGTACGGTCTTGCGTTGAGCTTCCAGCGCTTCGAAGCGTGCCGTGTCGAGGGCAAAACCGCGTACGGCCAGGCGCTCAGCTACGTCGTGAAGTTGGGTACGAACGAGTTTGGAGTCGAGCATGTTCAGGTCTCAATACATCAACGAAAAAGGTCAGGCAGCCGCAGAGCGGTGCGCGCTGTGGCGCAGTTTACGGCTTAGCGCTGTTCAGTGCAGCAATCGCGCAAGGCTCAAGCCAGCCCAGGCGGCCAGCAGGCCACCAAAAATACTGCACAGCAGGTAGGCACCCGCCTCGGGCAAGCGCCCCGCTTCTAGCAGCTTGAGCAGCTCCAAACTGAATGAAGAGAAGGTCGTCAGACCGCCAAGAAACCCAACGGTCAAGCCGGTGCGCAGCTCCAGCGGCAGGTCAGTACGCAACAGAAACAGGCCTGACAGCAGGCCGATAAGCAAACAACCGAGGATATTGACGGTAAAGGTCGCCAGGTAAAAATGCCGCGGCCATTGAGCCACGGCGTAGCTGGCCACCATAAAACGCAACACACAACCGAGCGCACCGGCAAAGGCGACGGCCAAGGCGACTCGGATCATGGTTCTCTCCGCTTTTTCGGGCTGTCGGCATCTTGCTGAGCCAGGTGCGCGAGCTTGTCGCGTATTTTCAATTCCAGGCCACGGGGCACCGGCTGGTAATACTGACGCGGCGTAAGCGACTCGGGAAAATAGTCTTCACCGGCAGCGTAGGCGTCGGGCTCGTCATGGGCGTAACGGTATTCGTCACCGTAGCCCAGCTCTTTCATCAGCTTGGTTGGCGCATTGCGCAGGTGCAATGGCACCTCCAGCGAGCCGCTTTCGGAGACATCGCGCATGGCCGCCTTGAACGCGCTGTACACCGCATTGCTCTTGGGTGCGCAGGCGAGATAAACGATGGCCTGGGCCACTGCCAGCTCGCCCTCCGGGCTGCCCAGGCGCTCTTGGACATCCCAGGCGTTGAGGCACAGGGTCAGGGCGCGCGGGTCGGCATTACCGATGTCCTCGCTAGCCATGCGCACCACGCGCCGGGCGATATACAGCGGGTCGCAGCCACCATCGAGCATGCGCGCAAACCAGTAGAGTGCGCCGTCGGGGCTGGAGCCGCGCACCGACTTGTGCAACGCGGAAATCTGGTCGTAAAACGCCTCGCCACCCTTGTCGAAACGACGCTGAGTATCACCGAGCAGGTCGCGCAACAGTTCGACAGTGATTTCACCGCCATCCTCGGCCAAGTCGGCAGCATTCTCGAGAAAGTTGAGGAAGCGGCGGCCATCGCCATCCGCTGCGCTCATAAGGATACGAAAACTCTCCTCCGGCAACTGCAGGTGCCGCTCGCCCAGCCCCTTGGGCTCATTCAGGGCACGCGTAACCAGCTTGCGCAGTGCGGCCTCGTCAAGGCTCTTGAGCACATACACACGGGCGCGGGAGAGCAATGCGTTGTTCAGCTCAAACGATGGATTTTCAGTGGTGGCGCCGATAAAGATCAGCGTGCCGTCTTCCACATAGGGCAGAAACGCATCCTGCTGGGACTTATTGAAGCGGTGCACTTCATCGACGAACAGGATGGTCTGGCGCCCGTACTGCGCAGCGTGTTGCTGGGCCACTTCCACCGCCTGACGGATCTCCTTGACCCCGGACAAGACCGCGGAAATGGTCACGAAGTGCGCCTCGGAAACATCCGCCAGCAAACGCGCCAGGGTGGTCTTACCCACGCCTGGCGGCCCCCAGAAGATCATCGAATGCAGCGCGCCCTGCTCCAGCGCCTCACGCAGCGGCTTGCCGCGAGCCAGCAGGTGCTCCTGGCCCACGTACTCATCCAGGCTGGCGGCGCGCAGGCGAGCGGCCAGGGGCTGGGCGACGGTGGCGCGGGCAAACAAATCCATGGCGGCCAGGAAGCCCTTATTCCTGAATGACGTCGGCGCCTTCCGGCACCTCGAAGGTGAACTGCGCGTCATCGACGGGCTGGTTCATCTTGACGGCCAGGAACAGGATATTGGTGCGCTGGCCGATGCTGTCGATCAACTGCATGTCATTGAGCACACCTGAGCGGAACGACAGGCGCAGGCTGTCGAACAGGGTGTCCTTGGATTTCGGCTTGAGGATGAAGTCCACGACATTGCCGCCTTCCTTGAAGGTGATGTCGAAGTTGTCCTGAATCTGCGATACATCCCCGGATAACAGCAGCGCCGGCGTGTGGGTCAGGCGCTGGTCCAGGGCCTGAATGGTGACTTGCTCCAGATCCGGGTCATACAGCCAGACTTTCTCGCCATTGGAGACCAGCAGCTGCTCCATCGGCTCGTCGGTGTGCCAGCGGAACAGCCCAGGACGTTTGAGCGCCAGCTCACCGGCAGTTTCCTGCAGCTGAGTGCCACTGCCATCGAGGGTCAACTGAGAAAAACGCGCAGTCAGGGTCTGAGCCTGATCCAGCAGTTGCGTCAGGCGCTGCACTGCAGCGGCATCCTCGGCCTGAGCAGTAAGGCAGGTAACACTGAGTACAGCTAAGAGCAGCAGGCGATAAAGGCGCATTGAAGTCCTCGAAACTAAAGGGCAAAAAGTAAGGTGAAGCGTGGCTTGCGGGTGCATCACTGTAGGCGCGTATTTCTTCGCGAAGTTCGCACCTACATAAGCCTAATTGGCGTGGCACCCGTCAACTGAAGACGTGATCAAAACGTGTCAGTCGCGTGACGGCCCGGGGGCGATCACCTCACGCGAGCCGTTGGTATTCATTGAGGTGACCACACCGGCCATTTCCATGGCCTCGATCATCCGCGCGGCACGGTTGTAGCCAATCTTCAGTTTGCGCTGCACCGCAGAGATGGACGCACGACGGCTTTCCAGCACGAAGTTGACGGCTTCGTCGTACAGCGGATCATCTTCGCTGTCGTCCCCGCTTTCGCCGCTGCTGCCTTCGAAGCCGCTACCGGCCTCTTCCACGCCCGCCAGAATCTCTTCGTTGTAGTCCGGCGCGCCGCGCAACTTCCAGGCTTCGACCACGCGGTGCACTTCTTCATCGGACACAAAGGCGCCATGCACACGAATCGGCAGGCTGGTGCCCGGCGGCATGTAGAGCATGTCACCGTGGCCGAGCAATTGCTCGGCGCCGCCCTGGTCGATGATGGTCCGCGAGTCGATCTTGCTGGAGACCTGGAACGCCATGCGGGTCGGAATGTTGGCCTTGATCAGGCCGGTGATCACGTCCACCGATGGGCGCTGGGTCGCAAGAATCAGATGGATGCCGGCAGCCCGCGCTTTCTGCGCGATCCGCGCGATCAGCTCTTCAACCTTCTTGCCGACGATCATCATCATGTCGGCGAATTCGTCGACCACCACTACGATGGTCGGCAGCGGTTTAAGCAGCGGCGCTTCGTCGTGCATGCTCTCACGCTTGTACAGCGGGTCGGCAATTGGCTCCCCGGCCTCGATGGCGTCCTTGATCTTGCGGTTGAAGCCCGCCAGGTTACGCACGCCCATCTTCGACATCAGCTTGTAGCGCCGCTCCATCTCGGCAACGCTCCAACGCAGCGCGTTGGCGGCTTCCTTCATGTCGGTAACAACCGGGCAGAGCAGGTGCGGAATACCCTCGTAGATCGACAATTCGAGCATCTTCGGGTCGATCATGATCAGCTTGGCGTCTTCCGGGCCGGACTTGAACAGAATCGACAGAATCATCGCGTTCACACCCACCGACTTACCGGAACCGGTGGTACCGGCCACGAGCAGGTGGGGCATCTTCGCCAGGTCGGTAATTACCGGTTTGCCGCCAATGTCATGGCCCAGCGCCAGTGTGACCGGCGACTTGGCTTCGTCATACTCGCTGGAGGACAGCACTTCGGAGAAACGCACAATCTGCCGGTCTTCGTTGGGGATCTCGATGCCCACCGTGGTTTTACCCGGAATCACCTCAACCACACGCACGCTGGTCACCGCCAACGAACGCGCCAAGTCTTTGGCCAGGTTGGAAATACGGCTGACTTTCACCCCTGCGGCCGGCTGAATCTCGTAGCGCGTAATCACCGGGCCGGGATGAATCGAGTCGACAGTGACCTCGACACCGAATTCCTTCAGTTTGATTTCCAGCAGGTGACCCACTCCGGCCAACGACTCAGGAGAGTAAGCGACCTTCTTGACCTCAGCCGGGTCGAGAATGGAGATCGGTGGCAGTGTGCCTTCGACCGCACTGTCAACAAACAGCGGGGCCTGTTTTTCTTTCTGCACACGCTTGCTCGGCTCAACCACTTTGGGCGCAGCTGGCGGCGTGATGACCGGCGCTGGGCGGCTCTCGCGCTCGGTCATATGCTTGCTCAGCGCCTCTTCACGCTCGATCAGGCGCTCCTTGACCCGTGCCTGCTCACGGCGATCGCGCACCACAGGCGCGGCGACTTCGTTAACGCGCTCGTCAACCTCGCGCAGCTGCGCCACCAACTGTTTACGATCCTGCCGCGCACTCCACCAGCGGTTGACCAGGGTTTGTACCAGCTCGACCAAATCAAGGGTGATTTTGCCGGTCAGGTCCATGACCTTGAACCAGGACAAATCGGTAAATACGGTCAGGCCAAAGAGAAACAATGCAATCAGCAGCAGCGTACTGCCCTGCACGTTCAGTGCATTAATCGCCAGATGGCCGAGGCTCTCACCCAAGGCACCGCCGGACGACGCCGGCATGTTGTTGCCCGAATGGAAATGGATATAGGCCAAGGCAGCGCCAGATAGCACCAGGAATACCAGCCCAATCAACCGCCAGGAAAACAGCCAGCCGCTCCACTGCCAAGGCTGGTGACGCGCACGAAACACCTGCAGGGTTTTCACCCCCAGCAGCAATGGGAACAGGTAGGCAAAATAACCTAACGCCATGAACAGAATGTCGGCGAACCAAGCGCCAGCGCGCCCAGCGGCGTTCTGTACCTGCTCGACATTACTGGTGTGGGTCCAGCCCGGGTCAGCCGGGTCATAGGTCAACAACGCCATCCACAGGTACAGGCACAGGGCACCCAACGCGATCAGGGCGCCTTCCTTGAGCCTAGACGGCAACTGCTGGCGCCACAGCGGTGCCGGGGTGGGACTGGAATTCTTCAAAACGCGTGTGTTCCTGCGTCGGCGTGGCGCCGAGTGGTCGATTAGCAATGATCTGCCCTATTGTACGACTTTAGCGTTGTGCTGCCATGTGTCGCGCAAGCCCCAGGCTGCGCCCGGCTCCCGCTTGCCACCTGCTTCGGTGTAGCATACCCGGCAACATCACTCCTGCGGCTCAATTGGAGCACGCATTCTCTTTTGTGACAAAGGCTTATGAGGGGTTTTTATGAGCGAAGTCAAGCATTCCCGCCTGATCATCCTGGGCTCCGGCCCCGCCGGTTACAGCGCCGCCGTCTATGCCGCCCGCGCTAACCTCAAGCCCGTCATCATCACCGGCATTCAGCCTGGTGGCCAACTGACCACCACCACCGAGGTCGATAACTGGCCAGGCGATGTTGAAGGCCTGACCGGTCCGGCACTGATGGAGCGCATGCATAAACACGCCGAGCGTTTCGATACCGAGATCGTCTACGACCACATTCACACCGCCGAGTTGCAGAGCCGTCCCTTTACTCTTAAAGGCGACAGCGCAACTTACACCTGCGACGCATTGATCATCGCGACCGGCGCTTCGGCCCAGTACCTGGGACTGCCCTCGGAAGAGGCGTTCGCTGGCAAGGGTGTATCGGCGTGCGCAACCTGCGACGGCTTTTTCTACCGCAACCAGGTGGTCGCTGTGATCGGTGGCGGCAACACAGCGGTCGAAGAAGCGCTGTACCTGTCCAACATCGCCAAAGAAGTTCACCTGATCCACCGTCGCGACAAGCTGCGCTCGGAGAAGATCCTGCAGGACAAGCTGTTCGAGAAGGCCGCCAATGGCAACGTACGCCTGCACTGGAACCACACGCTTGAGGAAGTACTGGGCGATGCCACCGGCGTCACCGGTGTGCGCCTGAAGAACCTGCAAAGCGGTGACAACCACGAGCTGCCCTTGGCTGGTGTCTTTATCGCCATTGGCCACAAACCCAATACCGAGCTGTTCCAGGGTCAGCTGGAGATGCGCGACGGCTACTTGGTGGTCAAAGGGGGCGGTGACGGCAACGCCACCGCGACAAGCCTTGAGGGCGTGTTCGCCGCCGGCGACGTTGCCGATCATGTATACCGCCAGGCAATCACCTCAGCCGGCGCGGGCTGCATGGCAGCCTTGGATGTCGAGAAGTTTCTCGACGCGCTCTGAGCCTGCGGGCGGTAACGCCGCCCTCCCCCACTTCGGTGCCTGGCCATGCTGACCTGGTTGTCGCGAGACTCGCTTGCATTCCCACCCCTGCAGCAGGCGCTGCGCGAGCCCAACGGGTTGCTGGCAGCCGGTGGCGATCTTAGCGCTGAGCGCCTGATCGCCGCTTACCGGCATGGCTGCTTCCCCTGGTACCAGGATGGACAACCCCTGCTGTGGTGGTCGCCTGACCCGCGCACCGTGCTGTTCCCCGACGAACTGCACGTGTCCCGTAGCTTGGCCAAGGTGTTGCGCCAGCAACGCTTCAGCGTCACGTTCGATCAGGACTTCACAGCGGTGATTGCCGCCTGCGCGGCACCCCGCGACTACGCCGACGGCACCTGGATCACGGACGCCATGCAGCAGGCTTATCTGGAACTGCACAGGCGTGGCCTGGCCCATTCGGTGGAAGTGCGCCTAGATGGCGTACTGGTGGGCGGTCTCTACGGGCTGGCCATGGGCAGACTGTTCTTCGGTGAATCGATGTTCAGCCGCACCGACAACGCCTCCAAAGCTGGTTTCGTGACGCTGGTTCGCCACTTACAGGCAGCTGGCTTCAGCCTGATCGACTGCCAGATGCCAACCCAACACCTTCAAAGCCTAGGAGCACGCGCCATCAGCCGGGCAGACTTTGCCAGCTACCTGGCCCGCGACCTCGATGCGCCCTGCAGCGCAAGCTGGCACGCCTAGGCGTGCGCCGAACCCTGGCTTACACTGATCAAGGCCTGATGCCATTTCATGCTGTGAAACCGGCGCACGCCCTGTAGCTCCCTAGCGAGAGTCGATCATGACCGAACTGGCGCGGCTGAAGTTCTATGCCACCCAACCCCATCCCTGCAGCTACCTGCCCGACGAACAGGCCACGACGCTGTTCCTCGACCCCAGCCAGCCCATGGATGAGACCGTGTATGCCGAGCTTTCGGAGATGGGCTTTCGCCGCAGCGGTGACCACCTCTACCGCCCGCACTGCCAACGCTGCACCGCCTGCCTGCCTGCGCGCATACCCGCAGCGCGATTTACACCCAACCGCCAACAGCGGCGCGTGCTCAAGCGCAACCAGGACCTCAGCGTGCGCTGCGTTCGACCGACGTTCACCGATGAGTACTATGCGCTGTACGTGCGCTACATCGAACAGCGCCACGCCGATGGCGACATGTACCCGCCCAGCCGCGAGCAGTTTTCGACGTTTCTGGTGCGAGATTTAGCATTTTGTCGGTTTTTCGAGTTCCGCAAAGATGATCGCTTGCTGGCAATTGCCGTCACTGACGTACTGCCGAACGGACTCTCAGCGGTTTATACCTTCTACGAGCCGGACGAAGAACATCGCAGCCTGGGCCGCTTTGCCATCCTCTGGCAAATCAGTGAAACCGTGCGCCTGGGCCTCGATGCGGTCTACCTCGGCTACTGGATCAAAGCGTGCCGCAAGATGAACTACAAGACCCAGTACCGGCCTATCGAGCTGTTCGTTAATCAGCGCTGGACGGCCCTTACCTGAAGTCCTTGGCGTAAACCACTATTTTCGGGCACAATGCACGCCGCTTTTGCCTGGGGCCAGTTGCGCCGGGCCATTCATTGGATACCGAGGGCTTTACTGCATGTCGAAAGAAGACAGCTTCGAAATGGAAGGCACTGTCGTCGACACCCTGCCCAACAC
>LNFM01001288.1_pt1 | contig 57616 bp, 51 predicted proteins | sample 596031 | NCBI WGS metagenome assembly LNFM01 (sample SAMN04254537, study PRJNA301005) | activated carbon metagenome | isolation source: dual media filters at the Ann Arbor, Michigan drinking water treatment plant | place: USA: Ann Arbor | reverse complement strand
TTGAATCCTTTGGTGTGAGAGCCTGGATTCTACCGGTGGCTGGCCCTCTGCCTATCGTTTCAAGCGTTGCACTTATTCTATGAATTCAGGCCGGAAATAATCGGTGCGAATTCCAGGCTGCGTAGCGTGTTGCGATAGCGCCACGCCTGCACGCGCGCCTGCAGCTTGGGCGGTCGCTGGCACAGGGCTTCATCGTCGAGGTCTTTATCGACAGCGGGCAGTGCGTCAGCCTCCGCCAGCAGCTCATCACGGGCGGCCTGCAGCGCATGGAAATAGCGGATGGCCGCAATCCGGCTGTAGGCCACCACCTGCGCCTTGTAGCCATTGGGCAGGATATTGGTCACGTAGTGGCGGAGGATGTCGCGGGCCTTGTCGGTAATCAGGGCCGGGGCATCGAAGATATGGCCCTTGGTGGCGTATTTTTTCTTGATCAGTTCCAGTTCGTCCTGGCTATGCTCGCGAAATAAATCCTCGAACAGCTCATCCAGGCTCGCCCCGTCTTTCACCGCACCCTGTGCCGTGCGTCCTTCGTAGAGCACGGGTACAGTCGCGCCATCCGCCTCGGCCTCCTTGATGGTGTATTTGTCGATAAACGCACCAAAAATTTCGTGGGTACGTTTTTTGTCACCCATGATGATCGGCGTGCCGGTAAAGCCGATGCGCACGCAGTTGGGTAGGCCTGCCAGCAGATTCGCGTGCAGATCGCCGGCTTGGGTGCGATGTGCCTCATCGATCAGTACCAGAATGCTCTCGTCGTGGTTGAGCACCTCGAACGGTTTGCTTCCCTGGTAGGGAGCGCGTTTTTCCGCGGCTTTCACCAGCGCTGCGTCTTGCGCAGGGCGAGCGGCCGCCCCATCTTCGTCCTGCTCAGGGTTGCGGTACTTCTGGATGGTGGCGAATACCAGCCCTGGGCCTTGGCGCCGTGCCAGGGCTTTAACGCCCTCGATATTAGAGGCGACCTCCGGCAGTTCACCGCTTAGCGTGGCGGTGGCGGCGAGCTGGCTCTGCAGGTCTTTGCGGTCGGTGACCACGATGATCTTGAAACGGCGCAGCTGCGAATCGGTGCGCATCTTGCGCACCAGAAACACCATGGTCAGGCTTTTGCCCGAACCCTGGGTATGCCAGACGATGCCGCCGCGCTGGTCGCTCTCGCCATGCTCAAGGCGTGTCTGGCCGTGTTTCATGCGGGTCACCGTGCGGTTTACCGCGCGGTACTGCTGGTAGCGGCAGACCGTCTTGATGGTCTGCCCGCCAACCTGCATAAACAGCATGAAATGCCGGATCAGATCGAGCAGATGGGCAGGCGCTAGCATGCCCGCCACCAGGCGCTCCTGCTCGGACAATTTGGCTTTGCCCAGCTGCTCGGCCACGGCTTGCTCGCTGCCGCTGCCATCCGGGCCTACCACGGTCTTCCATTGGGAAAAATGCGCGAAGCCGGCGCCAATACAGCCCACCCGGGCTTCGTCGTAGCTGCTGGCGATCAGCAACTGCACACTGGCGAACAGGGGCTCATTGCCCTCGTTCTCCTCGACCTCGAAGGCCGCCTTGCGCTGGTTGCTGTAACGGCGCAGTTGATCGACGGCCTCGGCCAGCGGTTCAGGAATAGAAGGGCTTTTACACTCCACCACCACCAGCGGGATGCCGTTAACCAGCAACACCAGATCCGGGACGATGAATTTCTTACCGCTGTTGTAGCCCGGCGGGCAATCGACGCGGTACTGGTTGATCACGCTGAAGTGGTTATTGGCTGGGGTGTCCCAGTCGATGTACTGGATGGTCTGGCCGCGCCCGCCTTCCCAGCCAGGGAGGCCGTCGACGGTGATGCCTTTGAGCAGCAGCTCTGTGACGCTCTGGTTGGCCTCAATCAGTTTGCCGGCACCCACACGGGTAATGGCGGCGAAGGCTTCGGCAATGCGTTGATCATCCAACCAGGGCTGACCGTCGCGCAGGTTGATGGCTCGTAAGCGCTCGGTCAGCGCAGCCCGCTGAATCACTTCACTGAAGCTGCTGCGGCCGGTGATGGCCGGATCGTCGAGGCTACCCTCGGTATGCTGCCAGTTCAGCCCCTGCAACTGAGCCACAAAGGGTTTTTCGACGTCTTCCAGTTCCCAGCCCACAGGCCACTCCTTGTCTAATTGGGTGATTTTATGGGGGCAGATCCCCCATAAGTCCCCATAACTCCCATAACGGCCCCAATACTGCCGAATGGATACGCCAAAGCTAGTCGCGCTGGGCTCGGTTATAACGTTGTAGGCCAGGAAGGGCGCCTAGATGAGCAACCACCTGGTTGACGCCTACTTGGTAAATATCCCGAGCTGTAGCCTCAGCGGGTGGCTTCATAAAGAGGTTGAATTCATGCCATTTCAGGTTTCTGCACAGGTATTTGATCCTGTCATCCGCGAACGAGGCAGAAACCTTGTGTGCAAATTCATTCCTGATCTTCCCGATGATCTTGATGTCTTTGTAGACCAGCTCATGAATAACGCCTAGCAGATAGAGCAGGCGGGCTCTGGCTACAAGACCGTTGAGTGGGCCAGCCTCACCAATCAGGTATTTCACCTCGGAGCGATCATCCAGAAAAGTCGCAACCAGAATGTCGCCGAGCAGGCTCTCGATATACGCACAGCCAACAATCGCAATTTCACGCTCATTGTCGTGCTCGTAGTTGAACGCCTGAGAGAACTCCTGAAGTTTTGCGAATTCAGCGATCAACTCGTCGCGCTGACTGCTCATGCGTCAGGCCCCAGCACATAGTGGCTGCCACGTTTTTCACCTTGCAGAATCAAGCGATTCTCATCGCGAAGCTTTGTAAGCAACTCCTTTGCCTGCTCAGCAGAAAGACGGCAAAGCTCCATCACTTCGGCGCGCTTAATTGAACCATGCTGGCGAACGTAGCTCAGCACCATTTGCTCGTGCTTAATCGGTGTGAAGCCTGCCTGGCGGGTATAGGCGGCTTTGTCGCCTACAGCCTGGTACAGGCTGGCCGACAGGGTGTAGCTGCGACCGCGAGTGGAGCCATGGGCTTCCACCAGACCGGCTTCGGTCAGGGCTTCCAGGGTGCGTTTGGCGCTGGTGGTGTCTCGTTGGATCTGCACGGCCAACTCATCAGCCGTGACGCGCTTGCTTTCGCGCAGGGCGGCGAGGGCGATCAGGCTGTCGATGGGCAGCTCGGCATTGGTGGCGCGTTCGTGCTCGACCACCAGGCGGCGGAAGTCCAGGTCGGCCTCTGCGGTGGGCAGGCGCAGCACCACGCTCTGCGCGCTGGTGTGGCTGTAATCCGGCGCCGGGCGGCCAAACTTGAGCATGCCGCGAAAGATCTTATCCACGCCACGGCCGGAGCGTTCGACCACGCCAATGCGTTTCATGGCATCGGCCAGGGCCGGGTTGCGCGGGCGCGGTTCGGTCACCAGCAGATTGGCCAGGGTCACGCCATCGACCAAGCCGCCGGGGTTGCTGACCACCAAGGCATCGTCCTCCAGGCGCACATGAACCGCGCCGCGACCGTGGTAGTCACGGTGGACCAGGGCATTGGCCACGGCTTCGCGGAAGGCACCGAGGTCGACCTTGGGCACCGGCACGCGGAACAGGCCGACCTGCAGTTCTTCCTCGGGGTTATAGGGGCGAAAGTTGGTTTCCAGCCAGTCCAGCGCTTTGAGCAGCGGGAAGCGGCGGAATTCGTTGAAGCGCACTGCCTGCTGGGCCAGCACCTGGAAGGCGAACTCGTGGGTGGGCACCAGTTGCCGCAGCGAGGTTTCCCGGCCGACCAGCAGCAGACCGGTGAGGGTCGGCACGCGCGTACCATCGGCTTGCCGCGCGGTGAGCAGCAGCGCGCCGTCGAGGGCTTCGTCGTCCAGTTCCAGCAGCACGCGGTCGCCGCCGTACTGCTGCACGGCCTGGCGCAGGCGTTCGCGCTCCAGCGGGTCGAGGTCGGCCAGGGTGGCGCCGGCCACCGGCTGGGCGGAGACATCGAGCAGGCCGAAGCTGCTCGCGCGGCTGCTGCGCTCATGGGGCAGCATGGCCACGCACTCGGGTGTACCGTCATGTTTGAGGCGGCGGCGCAGGTAGACACCGCCGGTAGTGGCTACTTCGCCCTGAGCCTTGGGCACCTGGATGCGCGCCACAGTCACGCCGTCCAGCTCGACCGCCTCGACCTGCACATTCAGCGACGGCGAGGTGCGCGCTGCGACCATACCGGCCAGGCCCTCCAGCATCCGATGCTCGGTATGCAGACCGCTGGGTATGCCGTCGTCCTCCACGCCCAGCCACAGTTCGCCGCCTTCGGCATTGGCCAGGCAGGCCAGCGCCTCGATCAGCTCGCGATCGGGGAGCTTGCTGCGGTCGCTTTTGAACTCGACGGTTAGGGACTCGCGGGGCGGCAGGCGCTGGGTCATGTCAGGCTCCCGTTGCTGCATTAGCTTGCTGCACAGATTCCAGCAGCGGGGTGACGCGCACGCGGCCGGTGAGGAGGTCGTCCATTAGGCCATTTTTCTGTGCCTGCAATTTCGACAAGCAGAGTGCTTCGGCTCTTAGCCTCTCATCAAAAGCCCGGGCATGCGCAACGATTGCGTGTTGCTCTTCTCGTATGGGACGTAGGATCGCAAGCCCCTTGATTACACCTTGAGATATGTTTGTCTGCGACTCAGCCATACCACTGACTGTTCGAGAGATTGCACTCTGCATGTACCCTGCGGATAACGCCAAGGCAAAGTAAGCAGGCACCTCAGAGCTAAGCAGCCGCAAGCGATAAATCTTGTCTGAGATCATCAGTTGAGGGCGTGTGGATGGAACATGAACCACAACTCCAACGCGACTTTTTGGGCCTGCGCGGGTAATCAGAATGTCATCACTTTTGACCTCAAGATCAGGTCGTGGCTTAAACGGGACGGGTAGCTGCTTATTTTCCTCTTCGTTATACCCCTCCCATACAACCGAGGTCGTCTTAAGAACACCCCACTCACCGGCGCCAGCTGGCTCGGATGGGCAGTCAGGACTCCATCCTTGACCAAGCTCGCTGAGTACTGCCCCCAACTTCACTACCTCCCACTCCCTCGGAATCCACCCCAACGGCGACTCCTTGTAGAGCTGCGGTGCTTCGCTCTGTGGTGGGCGCAGTTGGCCTTTGGCGTCGATGCCGCGGGTCAGCAGGTCGTGCAGCAGGCCCTGTTTGACGGCCTTGAGCTTGTCGATCAGCGCCTCAGTTTCGCGGATGGCCGTGTCGAGGGTGTCGAGGATTTGGGCGATGACAGGCTGGGCTGCTTGAGGCGCCAGTGGCACGGGAATATTCAGATAGTCCTGAATACGGATGCCCTTCACCGTGGAACCAACGGCCCTGCCCTCGGCAAGCGGCTGGATGTATTGAATCAGTTTCAATAAGTACTCGGCGTATACACCCAAGGCAGGAAAAAGCGCCTTCACGTCCTGATTGATCGCCATGGGGATCACCGGCAGCGCAGCCCTGCCGACCGCCATCCGAGTGCAGACCAGCGGCGTTTGTGCAGGAATCAGGTTGCTGGCACTGGCATGAAGGCCTGCAGAGGAAATGTGCTCCTCGGTGTCCTGAATCACGCCCTTCTGCTCAGGGAAGTCCTTGACTGAGGCCCAGGGAATTTCCCCTTTCCAGTAGGACGGCACCTGCCGTGAGGGCGTACCGCCGCCAATATGCCGTTCTACTGCGTCCCCTAAAGGACGCTGCTCATACAGAGTTTCAGACATACCCCAACCCCTTCAAGAACCCCTGCAACGCTTCGGCCGCCGCATCACGCTTGTGTTCGATCTCGTTCAGCGTCACCCGGTACTTGTCCCACCAGTTCTCGAAGGCAGCGACTATCTGCTTGCGCTGGGCGGCGATATAGCGCTCGACAATGTCCTTCATATCGTTATGCAGGATGGTCAGCAGCAGCTCGGCGGCCTGGGGCTCGTCCAGGCCGTCGACTGCCTGGTTTAGATGGTTGGCGAAGTTTTCCTGCTGGGTTTTGAGCTGCTTTTTCACCTTGGCCAACTCGGCCTTCCATGCCTTCAGCTGGACTTCGTCGATGGGGTTTTCCTCGTTGTCGGCATCTGCCTCGCCGTCGGCCTCGTCGGAATCTTCCCCCTTGGTTGGGGCGGCGGCCTTGAGCTGGCTGTCCAGTTCGGCCTTTTTAGCTTCCAGCTCGGCCAGCTCGGCCACGAAATCGCCAAGCAGGAACTTCACCAGCTTGTGCTCCAGCGGGCTCTGCTTGCTGGCCTTGTCTTCACGAGCGGTGATGATACTGGTGCGCCAGGCATCGATTACGCCCCGGCTGCCGCGGGCCATCAAACCGAGAAAGTCGTATTTGCTCTGGTACCAGAAGCCGGCGACGATGCCGCGGACCTGGAAGGGGTCGAGCAGGCCGATGCCTTCCAGTGTCTGGCTAAAGCTGGCCAGCAGTTCGCCGCGCAGTTCGACCAGGGCGGCGCTGTTATCCAGCTTCCCAACCAGGGCGGTGATACGCGGGCTGTGTTCATTCCACCACTGCTCGAAGGCCTCACGCAGGGCGGCTTCCTTGGCCTGCATGCCGGCATTGCCTTCGATGGCCGGCTTGAGGTCGGCGCGGCGGCTTAGCTCATCGCGAAAATCAAAATACTGTGCATCGCGCGCGACGAAGAGGTCGTGCGGGTCGAGGCCGTGGGCGGTGAATAGCGGGGCTTTCGCTTCAACTTCGGCCTTCGGCACACCGCCGAGCAGGTGGGCGCGCACATCATGGGGCTCGGGCGGCGGGGCGTTGTCCACATAGCGGCGGATATTCAGGTTGTAGTCGTTGGCGCGCAGGGTGGCGATGTCCACCACATCGCTGAGGCCGTCGATGCGGCGGAATTCGTCGAAGGCGGTGGTGATCTTCTCGATATGCTCGGGCAGCAGGTAGTTCTGCGCGCGGCCTTCGAAATATTCGCGGTCGGCGTTGATAAACAGCACCTTGCCCTGGCGTTCGGCTGGTTTGGCACTGATGCGGTTGGCGCCTTCCTGCTTCTGTTGGCGCAGGATCAGGATGCAGGCCGGGATGCCGGTGCCATAGAACAGGTTGGCCGGTAGGCCGATCACCGCTTCAAGCAGGTCGTTCTCGATGATGCCGGCGCGGATGCCGCGTTCCTCACCGCCACGGAATAGCACGCCGTGGGGCAGTACGGTGGCGATCATGCCCTCGTCGCGGGTGACGGCGAGCATGTGCTGGAGGAACATCAGGTCGGCCTTTTTCGATCCCAAAGGCACTTCGCCGAAGCGGAAGCGCTCCTCACGGAAGGTCGGGTTCCAGGCCAGGCTGCCATCCGGGTTTTTCTCGGTATGGCCCCAGTTGATGGAGAACGGCGGGTTGGTGAGGATGCGGTCGAAGCGGCGTAGCTCGCCCCCTTCGATATGCCGAGGGTCGGCCAGGGTGTCTTCGTTCTCCAGCCAGGCGTTGCTGATCCCGTGCAGCAGCATGTTCATCTGCGCGATGGACCAGACGGTGCCGTTGAATTCCTGGCCGAACAGGTTGGCCTTGCGACCGTCCTCGCCGTGCTCGTCGATGTACTCCTTGGCCGCGATCAACATACCGCCCGAGCCGCAGCAGGGGTCGTAGACATCGTGGGCCAGGGTCGGTTTGAGCAGATGCACCATTAACCGCACCACTGAGCGCGGCGTATAGAACTCGCCGCCTTTCTTGCCGGCTGAGTCGGCGAACTCGGCGATCAGGTACTCGTAGGCAGCCCCCAGCAGGTCGGGGAATTCGAAATCGCTGTTGCGCAGGCGCACTTCACCGAAGTGGGTGATGAGCTGGCGCAGCTTCTGGTCGGGAATCTTGCTCTGGCCGACCTTGCGGGTGAAGTCAATGTGTTCAAGCACCCCTTCCAGGGAGGCGTTATTTTCCTCGATGCCGCCCAGCGCTTTGTTCAGCAGGTCGCCGACGTTGATATGCGCTTCGTTGACCAGATGCTTGAATCGAGACTGGCTGGGCACCCAGAAATTGCCATCGCGTTTATACCAGCGCGGATTTTCCGCCGTGACAAAAGCCTCGGCCTTGCTCTTGCCGGCGTTTATCTCTTCAGCCACGACCTGCTCATAGCGCTCCTCGAATACATCGGAGCAGCGCTTCAGGAACAGCATGCCAAAAATATATTCCTTGAATTCCGAGGCATCCATTTTGCCGCGCAGAATATCGGCGGCCTTGAACAGGTGGCGTTCCAGTTGTTGCAGCGTGAGAGGCATTGCGGAATCCCTAGTGGGCACCCTAGGGCAGGGTGCCGATTCTGACGGCATAAATGCCGGAGATTGTATCCCAGGCTGGGTGGTGGGCTGCAGGTGGGTGGGGCGAATGTACTGATTCACTGGGTGAAAGTACTGGAGGGCCTTATAGGCTTTTGCCGGGCTCTTTCGTCTATCAGATAAATGGTGATGCGCCCCCTGATTTCGCGTAGGGAACAGCGGGAGCAGAGGGACAGGACAAGCATGGGGCAGTCTGTAGTTGTTCCCTGGCTCTTTCCTTGGTAGGGAACTAAGGGAACAGTTCGCACTGGTGTTCCCCCAGTTCCCTGAGCTGTATCCGGCTAGGTAACAGCTGGAGAGCTTATGGCTCTGGGTTGTTACCGCTGTTCGCTGTGTTCCCTGTCCGAAACGCTAAGGAGCAATCAGTCTGATGGCTCCAGGCGGGTCGGGTCGATCCAATACAGCCCCGGGCTGCTGCCATCTGGGAGGCGCTTTTTGTGCTGCATTTTGCCTGGTTCTTTTTTAACAAGCGCACCCACCTTATCCAGGGTGCGGGTGACGCGGGTCAGTTCAAAGCCGCGAGTCGCCTCTTCTAGGCCGCTGCGGTTGAATAGGTACCAGCGGCCGTTGGGGCCGTTCTCCAGGTAGCCGGCACGGTCACGCACACCTTTTTCACCCGTTATCAGCGACTGAAAACGGGTGCTGCCGTGGCGGTCGATGAAGTCGCGTACAGCGCGCAGTATTTGTTTATCCTCGCAGGGGCCAGCCCCACGCTCTGCCAGCCAGTTCTTGAACAGCTCAATCATGCTGCTAGTTCCCTCGCCGCTGGCAATCGGTAACAACTCCATGTCTACGGCCAACTCCAGTGCAAGGGCAACCAGCGCGAAACGCATTGCAACACGTGCTGACTGGCCTGTATTGGCGGGGAAATTAGCGCGAATGGTGGCTAGCATTGTCGCCAGCTTTTCCATGTCGCCGCTGGCAATCAGGCGGCGGACAAACTCTGGGCCGACGTGGCCATAGTTGCTGACGCTGGCGAGCACCAATGCTTCTGCAAAGGTGGCACCATCTGGGTGTTTGTGCAGGTTGTCAAACGCCCCATGGGTTCTCCCGGCCGATAGGGTTACTAGCCGCACCTCTTGCCCCGCACGAGTGCGTTTACCTGCTTCGGCCATTTTCGTTTCGAGTGTCACTTCGCCACTCGATAGCAGCATGACCCGCCAGCGGCGTACTTGCCTTGCAGCAGTCGAGCTGCCGGCGCGTTGTTTGCCAATACCATCTGCCATGCTATAGACCACATCGCCGACCGAGTGCGGGTCAGCTTGGCCTAACTCGTCCAGTGCTAGCAGGCAGTCGTTACGCAGGGCGGCGATGCCTTCCAGCCCATTGGCCGTCGCATTCCATTTCAATGTGAAGTGAACGCCATGTCCCCACACAGATGCGGCACATTGGACAACGACGGTTTTCCCATTGGAGCTGTCCCACAGCAGGTGGAAGCCGCCGCTTGAGTAAAGGTTCAGCGGGGCCAGCAGCGTGGCCGCCAGCGCAGTTCCGATGCCCAGTTGCAGCAGGGGGTTACCTGATAGCGCTGCTCCGATAGTTTCACGCCAGCCGTCCAGAGTGCCGGCCTTGTCATATTCGCCAACGGCTTCGTCCCCAGTTTGATAGATGGCTTGGCCCTGGCCAATGCACTCCAATGGAGTGACGAACAGGGATGCACCATGCCAGCCAGTGACTGGGGTGCAGATGATGCGTTGCTCTGGTGCCTGACTGGCAATATAGAGCATCACCTGGCGATGGCTCTGGTAGTCGATTTCAAGCCCCATGCTGTAAAGCTTGGCCAAAATGGTCTGTGGACGACCTGCCAGCAGTTCTTCGGGCATTGCCCAGGTAAGCCAGTGACCGTCTCGATTTTGAATTCGGAGTAAGCGGCCATAGTCTGCGTTTTGAGACTGGCTGTGCGTAATGGCATCAACATGCAATGGCCCGCACAGCCACTCATGAGTTGGCGCTTCCTCCTCGCCTCGGCTGGATTTCTTGCCAAGATGCCAAACGCCTGGTTTCAAGAGCTTCCCATCCAGGGGAGTGGGGTTGTCAAACACCTGGTAGCAAGGCCGCGAAAAGACCGTGTTAATGCTGCTTGCCAGAGGGCTTGGTTGGGCGTGGTGAGCGTCGCTATCATTTTTTTGCATAAACGATCCCCTGATTCGAAGGCGTACTAACGCCCGCAAACCATTCATAGGTCTGGAAAATTTTGGAAAGGGGAGCCCCCTAATGCAGGGTCAGAACTCGATTAGAGGGCAGGCGATTAGCAGATCAGGCTGATGGCCTGCTCAACCTGATCGTGACTCCATAGCAGTCGGCGCCCAATACGGAATGGCTGGGGAAAGCCGGGGATGGTGCGGCGCAGACGCCAAAGCGTTGTAGGGCTGCAGCGAAGAATCCCGCAGAACTCGTCGTTTGTGTGGAAGGGGTGTGTCATTGGCGTACCTCCAGTGTTGATCTGGAAGTAAAGTGACATTTCTAGAAAGCGATTTGGGCGGCTATTCGACCACTTCCTTGTCAGTTTTAGGACTGATTGCGGGGGCGGGCGGGGCAGGGGTTAGCGGGTAGCTGTTGGGAAGTGTTGAGCAAAGTGTTGAGCAAAAACGAAAAAGGCCCACCTTGCGGTGAGCCTAAGTCGTTGATTTATATGGTGCCGGCACCAGGAGTCGAACCCGGGACCTACTGATTACAAGTCAGTTGCTCTACCAGCTGAGCTATACCGGCCTTTGAGGGTCGCCATTATATCTATTCATTTGGCTGAGTAAAGCCACTTGTCGCTAGATATTTGCAGTCTCGGTTATCACCCTGATTTGGCTTATGCACATTCGCGGGGCGTGCTGTGTGACTGTGCGCAGTGTTTGTGCGTTGGTTCACTGATTTTTATAAGCTCATGTTTTTAATGAGATTATTTATTCGGCTAAAAAGTGATCAAGTGCTTTTTGGCGTGTAACGGTGCGCGTTCGCGGCGTTTGCTCAGAATCTGTCAACAGAGTTATCCACAGATGTTGTGGGTAAGATTGAATGGCGTTCTGCCAGTAACAGCATGTTGCGTGGGCTTTGCTCGGGTGCGCAGAAGGTGCCCAAACGCACCTCATAGCCCTGTTCTTGCAGGAAGAGCGCGCGGTCGAGCAGCAGCCAGAGTTCCAGTGGGCGGCGGAATAGGCCGCGTAATAGCTCTAGGTTGCGCACATGAGCCAGGCGTTGCCAGCCTTGCTGCTCAAGCTCTTGCCAGTTTTGCGCGCCGGGGCACGGCAGTTGTTTGAGCGCGGCGAGGTCTTTGCAGTAGTCGGCAAAGGGTTTGTCTAGCCAAGCGGCTGGTAGGGACGGCGTTGGCAGGTACTCATCTATGCCGCGAATGTGTCGCTGTAATCCGTCAAAAGCCAGTCGGCGCGCCATGGAAAGATCGCGTTGACGACGCACGCGTGCACCGGCCGTGACGGTTTCACTCAAGGGCAGGCCGAGGTCGTCAATCGACAGTTGCAGTGTCGAAGCCTGTGCGCGTTTCGACAGTGCTTGGTAATGCGAGCTACTGATGCGGTTGTAACAGCACGGCGCAACGGCCAATTGCTGGCAGCCGGTCTGGCTGGCCAGTTGCAGCAGACGCACATGCAGGTCGCCACAGGCGTGCAATGCCACGGGCGTGTGTTGCGCATGCAGTAGGGCGGCGGCAGTGTCGGCCAACACATCCTGCGCAATGTGCTGTGCGTGAATGCTGAGTTTGCTGCTGAGTTTTTCGCCGCTGCTCACCAGTTGCGGATTGTATTCCAGGCACGTTAGCGCGCCGCCATCGTGGGCCAGCCGGCGGCCAAGATGACCTTTGCCCGCGCACCAGTCCAGCCAGTGCTGCGGTGTTTGGTTGAAGTTCAGGCTGCGTGCAAAGGCATCAATCTGTTGCCATTTACGCCCCGGAACGTCGGTTTTGAATTGCGCAGGTATGCTCAGGGCGGGCCGTTGTGGCAGTTCGCCGATCAAGCTTAATGCGTGTGCCTGGGTGGCCAGTTGCGGGAAGGGCGCAGGCGCGGGCAATAAATGCGGCTGGTTATGCGCCGCTTCTGCGTGTTCCAGGCTTTGTGCCCTGAGCCAAGCCGCTAATTGCGGGTGTTGGGCTTCCCAAGGCAGTGCGGGGTAATGCACGAAAGGTCGAGGCCGCCACAGCCCCGCGTGCTCGTCGAGAAACGCGTCGAGTGCGTTGAAGCGCGCCAACAGGTCGGCATTTTCCAAAATTGGCGGGTGTGTGCTGGTCGGCATGGTGGGTCAGGGCTGAGGGCGCATGGCCCTCAGCTCATCAGCGGCCTTGGCAGGCGTCGACGCGCAGCCAGCGTTCCAGCAGCTTGAAGCCGCGTACTAGCAGGAAGGCGATCAGCAGGTAGAACATCCCTGCCGCGAAGAAGATTTCTACCGGCAAGTAGGTGCGTGCAATGATCGTGCGTGCCATACCCGTCAGCTCCAGCAAGGTCACGGTGCTGGCCAGGGCGCTGGCCTTGAGCATCAGGATGACTTCGTTGCTATAAGCCGGTAAGCCGATGCGCGCCGCGCGCGGCAGGACGATATAGAACATCGTCTTGGCTCGCGACATGCCCAGTGCGCGCGCCGCTTCAATCTCACCCGGCGGCACGGCCTGAATCGCGCCGCGCAGAATCTCGGCAATATAGGCAGCGGTGTGCAGCGTCATGGTCAGTACGGCGCACCAGTATGGGGAGCGCAGGTAGGGCCACAGCGGGCCTTCGCGCACGGCATCGAACTGCGCCAGGCCGTAGTAAATCAAAAACAACTGAACCAGCAGCGGTGTGCCGCGGAAGAAGAAGATGTAGCCGTAGGGCAGTGCGCGCACATACCAGTGCCGTGAAGCGCGTGCGATACCCATCGGCAGCGCCAGAATCAGCCCGGCGATAACGGCGATGGCCACCAGTTCCAGAGTCAGCATCGCACCCTCAGCCAGGCGCGGCAGCCATTTGATGATCACTTCCCAGTTCATGAGGCGCTCCTGACAAAGCCACGGCTGGCGCGTTTTTCAAGGAAGTGCATGCCGATCATCGCGAGTACGGTCAGGCCGAGATAAATGAATGCAGCCACCATGTAGAAGGTGAAGGGTTCTTTGCTGGCGGTCACGGCGATTTGCGAGCGGCGCATGATTTCTTCCAGGCCAATGACCGAAACCAGTGCAGTGTCTTTCATCAGGATCATAAACAGGTTGCCCAGGCCGGGCAGGGCGATGCGCCACATTTGCGGCAGAATCAGTCGCCAGAAAATCCGCGGCTTGGACATGCCCAAGGCCAGGCCGGCTTCGCGGTGGCCCTTGGGGATGGCCAAAATGGCGCCGCGGAATACTTCCGTGGCGTAAGCACCGAAGCACAGGCCAAGGGCAATGGTGCCGGCGGCAAAGGCATTCAGCTCAAGGCTTTCGATACCGAGTAGGTCTGCCAGATTGCGCATTAGCTGCACCGTGCCGAAATAGATCAGCAAGACCCAGAGCAATTCGGGAATGCCGCGCACGATGGTCGAATACGTACCGCCAAGCCATTGCAGCGGCTTGTACGGGGAAGTTTTGGCGAGAGCGCCGAGCAAGCCAAGCACCAGACCCAGGCACAGCGCGCTGAGCGCCAGCTTGATGGTCATCAGGGTGCCAGCAGCCAGGGCTGGGCCGAATCCGTAGAGGTCGAAATTCATAGGGGCTCAGAAGCCTGCGCCGCCCTGGGGCGGGCGACGCAGTGCCGGCAGCTTAGTAAATGCTGAAGGGGAAGTACTTGTCGTTGATTTTCTTGTAGGTGCCGTCGGCGACGATTTCAGCCAGCGCAGCATTCAGCTTCACGCGCAGTTCATCACCCTTACGCACGGCAATGCCGATTTTGTCGTTGTCGAACACAGGGTCGCCCTTGAATTCGAAGCCTTTACCGGCATCGCTCTTGAGCCATTCCCACTGTACGAAACTGTCTGCCAGGATGCCGTCCAGACGACCCGAGGACAGGTCCAGGTAGGCGTTTTCTTGGGTGTCGTACAGCTTCAGTTCAACCACGCCGTCCAGGTTGTCTTCCAGCCAGGTGCCCGCGATGGTAGCGCGCTGAGCGCCGATTACTTTGCCTTGCAGGCTGGCTTTATCAGTCTTGAATTCTTTGCCTTTGGGGGCAACGAACTGCAACTTGTTGGTGTAGTAAGGGTTGGTGAAATCCACAGCAACCTTGCGCTCTTCGGTGATCGACATCGAGGCGATCAGGAAGTCGAATTTCTTCGCGTTCAGCGCCGGAATGATGCCGTCCCAGTCAGAGGTGACCACTTCACATTCAACTTTCATCTTGGCGCACAGGGCTTGGCCAATTTCCACGTCAAAACCACCGACTTGGCCGCTGGCATCAATCAGGTTGAAAGGAGGGTAAGCGCCCTCGGTGCCCAGTTTCAGTTTGTCGGCGGCGACGGCGCTGGTGCCGAAGGCCAATGTGGCGGCCGCGGCCAGCAGGATCTTCTTATAGTTCTGCATGCGTAGTTGCTCCGTGTTTTCAGTGGTTGCTGGACATGAATTGTTTGCAGCGCGCCGAGTTCGGGTTGTCGAAGACCTGCTCCGGGGAGCCTTGCTCTTCAACCAGCCCCTGATGCAGGAACACCACCTCGCTGGACACCTGACGAGCAAAGTTCATCTCGTGAGTTACCAGCAGCATGGTGCGCCCCTCATCGGCGAGTGCGCGGATCACATTAAGCACTTCTTGTACCATCTCCGGATCGAGCGCCGAGGTGGGCTCATCGAACAGGATGACTTTCGGTTGCATCGCGAGGGTGCGCGCGATGGCGGCGCGCTGCTGTTGGCCGCCGGAAAGCTGATTGGGGTAAACGTGACGCTTGTCGGCAATGCCGACCTTGGCCAGCAGTGCCTCGGCCATCTCAATGGCTTCAGCCTTACTCTTGCCGAGTACGCGGCGTGGTGCCTCGATGATGTTGTCGAGCACGCTCATGTGCGGCCACAGATTGAAATTCTGGAAGACGAAGCCGATCTCGCTGCGCAGGCGATTGATCTGGCGATTGTCGGTGGCGACCAGATCGCCATTCTTGGCGGCCTTTAGCTTGAGTTCCTCACCGGCCACGATGATCTGGCCTTTGTGCGGGTTTTCCAGCAGGTTGATGCAGCGCAAGAAGGTCGACTTGCCGGAGCCGGAAGAGCCGAGGATGGAAATCACATCGCCATCGCGAGCGGTGAGGGAGATGCCCTTGAGTACCTCAAGGTCGCCGTAGCGTTTGTGCAGGTCGCGAATTTCCAGCGCGGGCGTGGCCTCGGCCATTGGGTGTCCTCTTCTTATAAATGCATGACGGCGTTACACGGCCTCCCTGGCGAGGCGTCAAGCTAGCATAGCGATTCGCTGACCGCCAAGCCGTTTACCGGCCTGCGGGCGCTCACCCGGTCACGCTGTCGCTTGGCTGCAGTTTGCTGACGCGTAGATGCAAAAAATGGACGGGAAACATTTTTCACGTCGCGCAGCGACGGCCCGAAGGGTGGCCGCCATGGATGGCAGGCTATAAAGCATGGCTTAACGCACATCGTTCAAATACAGCTCGACCATCTCATCTAGGCGCGCCTTGATCGGCTGCCAGTCCGGCATCAATTGATCGAGCAAACGCCAAAAGGCTTCTGAGTGATTGTGCTCGGCCAGGTGGCAAAGCTCGTGCAGCAGCACATAGTCGATGCATTCGGGCGGAGCTTTGACCAGATGCGGGTTGAGCGTCAGGGTGCCGGAGTGCGAGCAACTGCCCCATTGCGTCTGCATGGTCAGCAGGCGCAAGGCCGGTATTTGCTCCAGCCAGCGGGCCTGCGGGGTCAAGCGCGCCAGGCGTTGCTTGAACTGCTCACGGGCGCGCACCTTGTACCAGGCGAATAACAAGGCACGCACTTTAGCCGGGCGGTTCTGCCGCAGGGTGACGCATAGCGTGCCACGCAGCAGCTTGACCTGCTGCGGCGCGCTGGCATCTTCAAGCACTTTCAACGGGTAGCGCTTGCCCAGATAAAAGTGGCTCTCGCCGCTGATGTACTGGCGCGGTCGCACATGCAGCAGGCGTTCGCGAATGGGTTGCAGCTGCTCCCAGATCCAGCGGGCGCGCTTGTTCACTCCAGTGGTGACCTGTTCGGCGCTGGCGTCCTGCGGGGCGAGCACCAGCACCTGGCCATCGGGCTGCACCTTGATGGTCAGCTTGCGTGCCGGGCGTGGCGCGTACTGCACCCTATAGGCAATTGTCTCGCCGCCGTAATACAGGCTGGCCATCAGGCTTTGCGCGCCCCGGCGCGGACGATATGCACCACTTGTTCCACCAGCGCCTGCACCTGATCCATACCCAATCCCAGGGCTTTCAGCGCCATAAAGTACAGCGGCAGCAGTTGCTGGCGCACGGCGGCCTCGATATTCAACGGGTTGATGGAAAACTCGCGCACCGCCTGGCTGACGACGGCGTCGGTCTGCTCGGCAAGCGCTACCCATTGCGCGGTGTCGATGGTCTCGGCGACCACGCGCTGTTCATCCAGCAGCAGCTTGAAGGCACCGAAATACGCCTGCACATGGGGGTTGCCGCGCACCGCGTCGGGCAGTTCGTCGAGTTGGCGTTGTTGCACCTGCTCGGCAAAGTCCTTGAACAACAGAAACTGCTTGAGCGGGTTGTCGAACAGCGCGTCGGCCTCGGCAATCACCTGGCGCAGCAGCTCGGAGAAGCGTTTCTGCGCATAGGGATCGTCCAGCAGCTGGTCGATTTCCTTGGTCAGCCGCGTTTGGATGATGTCCTTCTCGTTGCGGGTTTTTTCCTCGCTCCAAGTCTCGGGTTTGTGCGCCCCCATATCGCCGACTACATAGGCACCCTTGGACTCGCGCACGCCAATGCCCAGCACATGCTTGTCCATCAGCTTCTTCACCTGCACCGCGTACTCGTCGTAATCCACGGTATCGCCAGTGGCCTGCTTGAGGCGCTGGCGCAGGTTGGACAGCTGCTTGACCGTCTCTTTGTACTGGCGGCGGGTCTGTTCGCTAACGCTCTTGTCTTGAAAGAACGCCTGCGACTGCAGGGCAATCGCCAGGCAAGCGGCAAACTCGCTGAGCAGCGCATAGAAGTCATCGCGGGCCTTCTGCCGCGTATCCACCTGCGTGCCGTCCAGTTCCTGCAGGCGCGGCAGTAGCACCGCCAGCATCTGCTCGATGTCCTGGGTGTTCTTCACCTCGGCGAAGATCGCCCACAATTGCTGGTGCAGGCTCGGCAGTTTTTTGTATTCGGTGCTCATCGGGCTATACAAGCCGTCCAGGTCTTCGATGTTGTAACCGCCCTGGGTGCGGGTGGCCAGGTCCTGGTACTGAGCGATGGTGATGTCCAGCTCGCCGAGGATGCCGCGATAGTCGATCAGCAGGCCGTGTTTCTTGTTCGGGTGCAGGCGATTGACCCGCGCGATGGCCTGGATCAGGTTGTGCTGCTTGAGGTTCTTGTCGATATACAGCACCGCGTTGCGCGGCTCGTCGAAGCCGGTCAGCAACTGGTCGATAACGATCAGCAGGTCGGGGCCGTCATCCTGAGCGAAGGCATCGATCATGCGCTGCTTGTAGACGGTGCCGTCTTCTTTGCCGACATGCTTATCCCACCAAGCCTGCACCACCGACTTGCTGTCCTCGTCGCTGTCGCTATTGCCCTCGCGGCTATCTGGGGCGGACATCACCAGCGCCGAGCTGACCTTGCCGATCTCATCGAGAAAGCCCTTCAGGCGAATCGCCGACACTCGGCTGTCGCAGGCCACCTGGCCTTTCAAACCCTCCAGCACCGAACTGCTGAAGTGCTCGCTGATGTCATGGGCGATCAGCTCCAAGCGCCCCAGCGCCTTGTACAGTTCACCCTTCTTGGCGAATTTCTTCTTCAGATCGGCCTGCTGCGCCTCACTCAAGCCTTGGGTATGGCGCTCGAACCAACTGTCGATGGCGCGATCATTGACGTCCAGCTCCAGGCGGCGTTCCTCGTACAGCAGCGGCGTTACCGTGCCGTCTTCCACGGCTCGCTGCATGGTGTAGGCATGCACGATGGGGCCGAACTTGTTCTGGGTTTTCTCGTTTTGCAGCAACGGCGTGCCGGTAAAAGCGACGAAGGCCGCGTTGGGCAGGGCCAGGCGCATCTGCACATGGTTTTCGCCGCCTTGCGAGCGATGGCCTTCGTCCACCAGCACGATAAAGTCGCTGCTGTCGTTGCGACATTCCGGCAGCTTGGCCGCCGAGTTGAATTTTTGGATCAGGCTAAACATCACCCGCGCCGTGCCCTTGCCGATCTGCTGGGACAGGTGCCGGCCGGACTGGCTCAGGGCCTCCTGCTGATCGCGCTCGGTCAACACCCCGGCGCTGGCGAAGGTCTTGCTCAGCTGCGCTTCCAGGTCGGTGCGGTCGGTGATCACCAGCACCCGGCAGTTCTGCAGCTCTGGGTGGAAGATCAGCGCCTTGGAGAGCAGCAGCATGGTGATCGACTTGCCCGAGCCGGTGGTGTGCCAGATCACCCCGCCTTGGCGTGCGCCGCGCACATCGCGCTGCTGAATGCGTGCAATCAGCGCGCGGATGCCAAACACCTGCTGGTAACGGGCGACGATCTTGCCGTGCTTGCTGTCGCTGTAGGTGTAAAAGCGCACCAGCTCCAGCAGGCGATCCGGCCGGCACAGGCTGGCCAACAGTTTGTCTTGCTGGCTGGCCACCAGACCGCCGGCCAGCCAGCTGCGGTACCAGGCCAGGCTGGCGGCGCAGCGCTGGGCGAATATCGCCTGCTCCTGGGCGGCAGCCAGCGGGCGATTCTTTAGCTCGGCGAATTCCACCTCGCCAATTTCTTCCTCACGCCAGGCCGCCCAGAACTTCTCCGTGGTGCCGACCGTGCCGTAACGCCCGCCACTGCCATCGACCACCAGCAGCAACTGGCTAAAGGCGAACAGCTGGGGGATTTCATCGGCGCGTTGGTTGCGCAGCATCTGCGAGATGCCCTGTTGGATCAGGTCTTTACCGCTGTTGGAGTCCGGCCGCTTGGCCTCAATCACCACCAGCGGCAGGCCGTTCACATACAGCACGATGTCCGGGATGCGCTGGCCGATACCGCTGGTGCAGCCTACGCCCAGCTCCTCAGTGAGGTGGAAGCTGTTATTGCTCGGCGTGTTCCAGTCGATCAGCGCAATGGTCGGGTTGACCTTGGCCCCGGCCACAAAGTCGCCCACGCTCACGCCGTACAGCAACTGATCGGACAGACGCTGGTTGGCCGCCTGCAAGCCCTCATTGAGTGGCGGATGGCTGATCTCGGCCACCAGTTTGTTCAGCGCCGCCTCACTCAGGCCATGCTCCACACCATTGCTGAAAAAGCGTCGCTTAGCCAGCTCGGCACGCAGCACTGGGGCCAGCACCACGCGCTCCTTGCTGCCGCGTAACGCCAGCGCCTGGCTTGGGCTCAGGTAGGTAAAACCGAGGTTGGCCAGCAGCGCCAGAGCGGGGATCTTGGCGCTGAATTCTTCCTGAAACTTGGGGTGGGCAACGGCAGTGGTCACAGCACTATTCCTTGTTCGGCCAACCATAGGCGACCGGCAGCGCTGGTCACATAGGCTTGTTGCGGATGATTGATCACTTCGGGATGGCGGTACTGCAGCAGGCCCTGTTGTTCACGCAGCGGGTTCAAGTGGCTACTTTTCAGGGTTTTCACTTGTCGACCCAAATGCTGGGCCAGTTGCTCTGCACGTTGTGGGCGTAGGGCGCACAGCCAGAGAATCAGCGGCCACAACTTGTCCTGACGCGCCTTGGGTGAAAGTGTCGCCAGCGCATGGCGCAATGGCCCGGGTAGGTCACCCGTATTTGCGCCGAGGTCACCCGTATTTGCGTCGAGGTCACCCGTATTTGCGCCGAGGTCACTCGTATTTGCCCTGAGGTCACTCGTATTTGCGTCGAGCTCGCTGCCATCCGGGCCTTCTGCCGGGAACAGCGGCAGGCCCGGTAACTCCGCCAGCTGGTAGTAGGTTGCCGGTCCCGCGCCGCCTTTTACCAGCAAGCCGCGTTGATGGTGCAGGCGGCCCAATATCTGGCTGGCAGCCAGGGTATCGAGGTCGCTGATGGCGCGCAGGGCGGCGTTGTCCACCGCGCCGGTTTCTGCCGCCAGAATCAGCGCCTTGGCCTCGTCGGCGGTCAGCTGTAGATGGCTGAACTGCTGCAGCCAGCGCAATTGCGCCTCGCCTAGCAACTGGTGCAGCAAATAGATGGCGCTGAACTGGTTTTCCAGCTGATGGCTGCTGAACACTGGCGCGGTTAGCCCCAACTCTTGCAGCAGGCGGCGCATGGTGCGGATGCCGGTGCCTTTGGTCTCGGCGAACTCCAGGTCATACAGCACCCCGGCAATGACCGGGTTGCGCAGCAGTGAACCCATCTCGCCGAGCAGCGCGGTGGGCTTGAGCGAATAGCCGGCATTGCGGATTTCCAAACGATTGCTGTAACGCACCACCAGGGTCGGTTGGTTGACCTGATAGTCGCGGTGCATCAGGGCATTGACCACCGCTTCGCGAATCACCTTCTGCGGCAGCAAGGGTTGGTCGGAGCGCTGGGTTTCGCCTTCACGCAAACGAAAGTGCCGGGGCATATCGTCCAGAATGGTCGCCTCCAGGCGGGCGATCAGGCGCAGCAGCGGCTCGCGAAAATCCTGGGTGGTGGCGAAGCGCTGCTCGGGGTCTTCGACCCACTGCGTGCCCTGGATGCGTACATAGTCGACCCGCACGGCCGGCAACAGGCGACGCAGCGCCAGCGGTTTGCCCAACAGCAGCAAGCCCGCCACATTCGGCCGCCAGCGCCCGTCGAGCTGCTTGACCAGATTGAGCGCGCGCAGCATCTCCTCATCGCTGGCCAGCAACTCCTCGGCCTGCGGGCGCACGCGGGTGCGTAGTTGCCGATAGAGGGCAATTGCGCCGCTGTCCAGGTCGTCCCACTCGGCGTCCGGCAGAATCACCTGCTCAAAACTCATGCCCGACTTGGCCAGTAGCAGTGGCTCCAATTCGTGTTGCGAGCACTCGTAATCGCCATTCAGGCCGCGCCGCCAAACCCCGGTTTTGCGTTTGTGCTTGCTGTCGAACTTGCCCTTGAACACGCAGGGTTTGGCCGCCGCATCCAGCTCCGGCACATACAGCGCAATAATCCGCTGGCCTTCAATGAGCGCCGTTTGGCTGTGTATCGGGATCGGCGTTTCGAACTGCTCGCGACAGTTGCCCTGAATCTCGTTCAGCAGTTTGTCGACATCGGCCACGCCTTCCAGCCAGAACGCATCGTGTAGTGCATCCGGCTCGCACACCCCCAGCAGCAGATAACCGCCGCCCAGCCCCGGTTCGTTGGCGAAGGCGCAGAGGCTTTGCATGATTGAGCTGCCAGCCTGGCTGGCGCGCTTGGCCTCGATGCGCGGGTGTTCGTCGAGGGCGCGCAGTTCGGCCAAAAGGGATGCAACCGATTGCATCAACATGGGACGCCTCCATTGCGTGGTGCGCGGGCGTGGGCACTGTTGGTTGGCGGAACGCTGGCGAGCGGCATGGAGCTTCCTTGCGTGGGCATGGGCAGACGATACCAGAGGCCGCCAGCCAGGCCGAGTGTGGCGGTGTTGCCGCTAGTGCCGTGGTAGCCCGGATGCAATCCGGGGTGGTAGATGCGTGCCGCCCCGGATTGCATCCGGGCTACGGGGCTGCTGAGGCTTTTGTGAGAGGGGCTTTAGCCGCGACTGCGTGCATGGCAGTAAACCCTCGCGGTTAAAGCGGAGCGCCGCCCGCCCCCGCCCACGGATTGCGGTGCGCTTAGTGCAGGCAACACTGCTTGAACTTTTTGCCGCTGCCGCACGGGCAGGGGTCATTGCGACCGGCTTTGGGCGCGGCCTGCACTGGGGTTTGTGCAGGGCTGGCCGCTTGGCTGCGCTGTGCCAACCAATACGCGTGCAGGGCGCGTACGGCGGGTTCGATGGCCGTGACCGATTGCTGGTGCTCGGCCTGGCTCATCTGCTCCAGTCGCGGCCAGTTGGCTTCGCTGCCGTGCAACTCGATGGCCGCCAGGTGCGCGGCCTCAGCTTCTGGCAGCGCCGGCCATTGGCCCAGGCTTACGCCGCGCATATAGCCGAAGCACCACTCCTCAACGATGGTCAGGGTTTCGCCCTCGTACTCGCGGATGCTGAACAGCGCGGCGAACTCGGCTGGGTATTCCATCAGCATCAATACGCAGTTGTTGATGTGCTGAATCAGCAGGGTCATAAAGCGTTGCAGCTCGGCGTCTTTGCCGAACTTGGGCGGGGTGCCGCCCCACAACGCCGGCAGCCAGCGGCTGGGTGGCAATATCTCGGGGCCGGAGATCAGCGCGGTAAAAAAGCCATCCAGCTCGCTGGCGTCCAGGATCGAATCATCGTTGCCGTACTTGAGCAGGATGCTCTCGACATAATCCAGTTCGGCGTCGCTGAGTGGGTCGCTTTTCATTCGTGGGTCTCGTGGTTCGGGTTGGATTGCGCCGGGCGGTTGGGCGCGACGTAGGGTGGGTTAGCGGCGCGGGCCGTGGTGTTTAGCCGCGCCGCGCAGGTTATGCGCGGCGTAACCCACCGTTGCGGTTTATCGGTAGGCCGCCATGGTTGGTTACGGCGCGCGGGTTTGGCCGTGGCCTTTGCGACCGTGACGGGCGCCTAACCCACCCTACGGATCTGTTGTGGTAGCCCGGATGTAATCCGGGGTGTTTATGCAGGCGGCCCCGGATTGCATCCGGGCTACGGCGCTGCGTCGAGGTCAGGCTGCCGCATCGGCGTCCGGCTTGACCCGGCGCTGGCCGGTGAGCAGTTGTTGCATCAGGGCTTTTTTCTCCAATTTGAGCGTGGCCAGTTGCGCTTGCAGATTGGCGACTTCGGCGTCGGCGGTGGAGAGGACCTGGGCGATTTTTTGTTGTTCGGCTTTGTCCGTCGGGTAGCGGAACTCGATTTCCTTGAGCTCGCGCATATGTCGGCTGTACCCAAGGTTCGGGATATCCGCATTGGACAGAAGGTAATAAGCGAAGCGGGCTTCTAGCAGATCGGATGCTTTCAGAATTTGCGTGCCATCAGCACCCGGCGAGAACTCAAAATCAACCCATTTGATAGCGCGAGTGTGGTCGCCAAAAACGATTACAGGGACATCGCGATAGACCTGATCGCTGTCGGTATAGCCTGCGATTAATGCTTGCCCTTGATCGACAACAGGGGTTTTGCCTTGCTCTAGATAGTTGCTGGATATCGTTTGAGTTTTCTTGTCATTTTTTACAAGAAACAACGATGGAAAATCCGCGATCTGCCAATTTCCGTGCAGCCCCGCAAAGCGCTTTTGCCCTGTCAGCAACTGCTGCACTAGGGCCTGCTTCTGCTGCTGGCTATTGGCAAGCAAGCGCTCGGTGGTGGTGATGGCTTTATCCCACGCGGAAAGGATTTGAGCGATCTTGGTTTGCTCTTCAATTGGAGGAGTTGCTATTTCTAGAGGCCTTAAAACTTCCAAATTTATATTTTTCTGAGCATTTTGTGTGGCCTTGGAATCAAGGTCATCTTTCAGTGTTTCTAAAACTTTTTTCAGCCAGAAAACGTGAGCCTTTGCAGGCTTTGGGATTATTGCCACTACGCTGTCTGGGCACGCCACTTCATAGGTGGTGATGGCTGTTTCGCCGATATTTGCTGCAATTGTTATTAGAATGCTGTCTTTGGGGAAAACCTTGCTGACTGTCTTGCCTAGTTCGTTGAGGGTCTGCTTGTGATTGATAAGATAAGTGCCGGCAGCGCTGACCTCTCCTGTCTGCACAAAGGGAATATCGCCACCAAAGAACTTAGGATCGTTTCTTGGGCGCGCTGAAAACTTTCCTCGTTCAACAGTCGCGAGCTCTTCCAGTCGCGATAATTTCCAGCCTGCTGGCAGCTTATTCATAACCCAGCTCCCGCAAATACCCACCCATCTCCCGCTTCAGCTCAATCAACTCCCCTTCCAATCCCTCACGCTCAGCCTTGATCGCCAGCAAATCAATCTCGTCCTCGGCCTCGAAGGTGTCCACATAGCGCGGGATATTTAGGTTGTAGTCGTTGTCGCGGATGGCTTGCAGGCTGACGCATTCGGCGTAGCGGCTCTGGTGCTGGCGGGCGCGGTAGGCGCTGACGATGCGTTCTAGCTGCTGCGGGCCGAGCTGGTTCTGGTTTTTGCCGGCCATAAAGTCGCGGGAGGCGTCGATAAAGATGACGTCTTGCGTGCTCTTGGTTTTGCGGAACAGCAAAATCGCCGCCGGGATGCCGGTGCCGAAGAACAGCTTTTCCGGCAGGCCGATCACCGCATCCAGCAGGTTTTCTTCGATCAGCGCCTGGCGGATTTTGCCTTCGCTGCCGCCACGGAACAGCACGCCGTGGGGCACCACCACGCCCATCCGGCCTGTACCCGGTTTAAGCGTTTCGATCATGTGCAGGATAAAGGCATAGTCGCCCTTTGTTTTTGGCGGGATGCCGCGCTGGAAGCGGCCGAATTTGTCGTGCTCGGCCTGTTCGATGCCCCATTTCTCCAGGGAGAAGGGTGGATTGGCGGTCACCACGTCGAAGTGCATCAGGCCGCCGCTGGCGTCGAGCAGTTGCGGATGGCGGATGCTGTCGCCCCAGCGCAGGTCGTGGTTTTCTTCGCCGTGCAGAAACAGGTTCATTTTCGCCAAGGCCCAGGTGGCACCGATGGATTCTTGGCCGAACAGGGCGTAATTGCGCGAGCCGGTTTTCTCCAGCACCTTGCGCCCGCATTTCATCAGCAGCGAGGCCGAGCCGCAGGCCGGGTCGCAAATCTGCTCGCCGGGTTGCGGGTCGAGCAATTCGGCCAGCAGGTCGCTGACTTGCGCCGGGGTGTAGAACTCGCCGGCAGTTTTGCCGGCACCGGCGGCAAAGCGCGAAATGAGAAACTCGTAGGCGTTGCCGATGATGTCCTGGCTGCCGATGCGCGAGGGGCGCAGGTTCATGTCGGGCTGGGCGAAGTCTTCCAGCAGGTGGCGCAGCAGGTTGTTTTTGCTTTTTTCTTCGCCGAGCTTGTTGGCGTTAAAACTGATGTCTTGGAACACGCCGCGCAGCTTGGCGCTGTTGGCGTCTTCGATGGCGTGCAGCGCTTCGTCGATGCGCTCGCCATTGCCGGGCAGGTGGCGTTTGTCATGCAGGCTGTAGAAGTTGGCGGACTCGGGCAGCACAAAGCGCTCGGTCTTCATCATGGCGGCGATCAGCGCCGGCTCATTGCCGTATTTGGCCTGGTAGCCCTCGTAGTGGTCCTGCCAGACGTCGCTCAGGTACTTGAGGAACAGCATGGTCAGCACGTAGTTCTTGTAGTCGCTGGCATCCACGCTGCCACGGAAGGTGTCGCAGGACTTCCAGATGATGGCGTTGATGTCGTCCTGGCTGATGGGGCTATGGCTCATGGGCTTCTTCTTGGCTGAATCAGGGGTGGCGGACGGTGAGTGCTGTGTTGCGCTGGATGCGGCGGCTGATCTGGCGGCTGGCCATGGGCTGAACGATCAGGGTTGCTTGATAGCTGCGGGGCTCGCTGCGTATCGACTGGGCGTGCTGCTGATGGGGAGGCTGATAAGCCGCTGGGCGAATGCCTGCTGAGTTGCCCAGGCGCTGGCGCGCAGTTGCAGGGTGAGCTTGCCGTCGTCGGTGCTGTTGCGAATCGGATCATGCATGGCAGCGGGCGTCCCTGGTGGCTGAGGGTGCCGAACATGGCGCACGGCGAGCGAGGTCGCCAGCTTTTTCTGCAGTTGGCGTTCTGCAGATAGAAAAAAGGCCCACATCGCTGTGAGCCTTTTCTGTATTTGGTGCCCGGGGACGGAATCGAACCGCCGACACGGGGATTTTCAATCCCCTGCTCTACCGACTGAGCTACCCGGGCCAACGGCGGCTATTAGACGGATTTGAAGGGGGAGTGTCAAGCGTGATTTTGAAAAATATTTAACTATTACGGGTGGTTAGGTTCGGCTGGTGGGCAAAGACCGACGCTATGGGTAGCCCGAATACAATCCTGAGGTGCTTTCACCGGTGGCGGTTTTCCCCGGATTTCATCCGGGCTACAGCGCGGTGGCGGCGGGATTGCTGTTAGCGCTTTTCGCCGCTAAAGCGCCTCCCACAGGTAGGATTTGCACATGCTGTGGCGTTTGGATGTGGGAGGGGCTTTAGCCGCGACGGGGCGCGATGTCGCCGCTAAAGCGCAATGCCGCCCAACGCCTCCCACGGTGTGGCCGAGTTATTCGCTCGGCGGCACGTAGCCTTCGGCTTGGGCGTATTCTTCGCCGGAGAGGAATTTGTCCATTTCGCCCTGGAGGAATTTGCGGTCTTCGGCGTTCATCATGTTCAGCCGGCGCTCGTTGATCAGCAGGGTCTGGTGCTTCTGCCATTCGTCCCAGGCTTGCTTGGATACATTGTTGAAGATGTCTTCCCCTTTCGCGCCCGGATACGGCGGGCGCTCCAGGCCGGGGAGTTCCTGCTTGTGTTTGCGGCACTGCACGGTGCGGGTCATGGTTGTTCTCCAGTGTTCTGTGGGATAGCCAGTGCATCGGCCGCGCGTTTCAGTAGTTTTTTAACCGGGGCGGCGAGGCCCAGGCGCGGCGGGGTGGCGAGGTTATACCAGAGCCAATCGGCCTCGGCCACGGCGGCGGGCGCGCTGTTGACGCGAATCAGGTGCGGTTCGATGGCCAGTTGGAAGTGGCTGAAGGTATGGGTCAGTTCGGCCAGCGCTTGTGCTTGCGCCAATTGCAGGCCGTGACGGTTGGCTAGGTTGTCCAGATCGTTTAGGTCGTCCAACTCCGGCAGGCTCCACAGGCCGCCCCAGAGGCCGCTGGAAGGGCGGCGGTAGAGCAGCACTTCGTGGTTGCTGTTGGCCAGAATGGGCATCAAGGTGCGCTTCTGCGGCAGGGTTTTGCGCGGCTTGGGGATGGGGTAGCGAATCTCCAGGCCGAGCAGGTGCGCCTGGCAGCCGCTTTTCAGTGGGCAGAGCAGGCAGCTGGGTTTGCTGCGGGTACAGAGCGTTGCGCCCAGATCCATCATGGCTTGTGTGTAGTGATTGACGCGGGCCTGCGGGGTGAAGCGCTCGGCCACATCCCAAAGCTGTTTCGCCACCTTCGGTTCGCCCGGATAGCCTTCCTGCGCGACATAGCGGGCGAGGACGCGCTTGACGTTGCCATCAAGGATCGGCGCGCGCAGGCCCATGCTCAGGCTGGCGATGGCGCCTGCGGTGGAACGGCCAATGCCGGGCAGCTCGGTGAGTTGTTCGACATCGCGGGGGAATTCGCCGGCATGTTCACGCAGCACAATCTGCGCGGTTTTCTGCAGGTTGCGGGCGCGGGTGTAGTAGCCCAGCCCCGTCCACAGGTGCAGCACTTCGTCTTCCGGCGCGCCGGCAAGGTCCTGCACCGTTGGCAGGGCGGCCATAAAGCGGTCAAAGTAGCCGAGCACGGTGCTGACCTGAGTCTGCTGCAACATGATTTCCGACACCCACACGCGGTAAGGCGTGATGCCCTGTTGCCACGGCAGGTCTTTGCGCCCGTGGCTGTCGTACCAGTTGAGTACCGCGTTAGAAAACTGCTCAGGACTCATCGGTTGAACAGGCCCTTGAGTGCGTCTTTCAGTTCGGGGCTGACTTTGTCGCCGAGCTTTTCTTCGATCTTATCGTTGAGCTTGTTGCCGGCCAGTTTGGCGGCGACTTTGCCAAGCCCTTCCTGATCCAAACGGCAGGCTTTGCCGCCCATTTCCAGTGGGCCACGGCAGCGCACCGGCCATTCGATGCCGACATAGCGCGCGTTGACCTGGCAGGCTGGGTCGGGCATTTCGCGTTGGTCGCCGAGGATGCTGACGCCGATGCGGTAGTCGAGACTGAGGATGCGCAGGTCCAGATCGCCCTTGCCACTGACCGCTAGGCCCGGAATGCGTGCCTTGAGATCCGGGTTGCTGGCCACGCCGTTGATCAGCTTCAGGCTGCCTTGCAGGGTTTCAAACGGCGTGTCTTTACCGCGCGGGTCTGTAGTCAGGGCTTTGCGGTTGAGGGTGGCGATGCCACGACACAATTGCTGTTCCAGGTTGGCGTCGAGCAGTACGCCGTCATTGAGTTGGAAGTTGGCGCTGCCGTTGAGCCCATCAACCCAGGCGCGCTGGCTGTTGCCGCTGGTGCTGAGGTTGGCGCTTAGGTCGAGCAGGCCTTTGATCGGCGAAGGCTGCTCAGGCTTTTTCAGGAAGGGTTCCAGTGGGATGCGTTTGAGGGTTTTTTGTACGTTTAGCAGCGGGACGGCCGGGCGCACGTCGAGGCTGCCTTTGCCCTCGAAGCTGCCATTACCCAAGGTGCCGCGCACATCCTGCAGGCTTAGCAGGCCGCCTTTGCCTTGGGCCTTGAGGCTGAAAGCGTTGATAGATTGTTGCTGCACGGTGAGCTGATCGAGGCTCAGGTCGAGCTGCATGTCGAGCTTGCGCAGGGTATCGATCGGCAGCACTTCGCTGCTGCTCCAGGCGTGCTGAGTGGGCGCGTCGGGCAACGGTGTGCTGCCCGATGACCCCGCGCTGGCGACACTGGCTTTGACCTCGGCGGTGCGCGCGGCGTTGGTGTCTTTGGCGTTTTTATCAGGTGCGGGCAGGTAGCGATCCAGATTCAGTTGATCGCCTTTGAGTTGTAAGCGCAGCGCTTGCTTGGCGAAGTCGGCCAGGGCCAGTTGGCCGCTGAAGTGGCTGTCGTCGAGGGTCAGTTTGAGGTCTTCAAGGGTCAGGCTGTTGGCTGTACCGCTGAGGCGGGTGACCAGCTCGAACTGGTTGAGGGCTTTGGCGTCGCTCATCGGCGGCAGTTTTTGGCCGATGGTGGCGAGGAACTCGCGCAGGTTGACGGGTGCAATTGACAGGCCGCCGCTCAGTTGTGGCTGTTTATCCAGGTCGCGCACTTTCAGCTCGCCTAAAGCGCGCAGCTGGTTCGCGGAGAGTTTCAGGCCGTTCCATTCCGCCACTTGGGCGGCGAGGTCGACGAGAAGTTGGCCTTGAGCGGAGTAGGTGAGGGTTTGCCCGTCGAAAGGCTCGCCGGACACTTCCCCAGACAAGCGCGCGTCTTCCAGTTGGTAGCGCTTCAGGGCGCGGTCGAAGCGCAATTCGCCTTGCAGCTCGCTGCGGGCGCGCAGCACGGGCTGGTTAAGGCCGAAGAAGGCGCTGAGTTTGACCGGGATGCCTGCGCCTTCGCGGATCGCGCCGGTGGTCAACTGGATGCTTTCTGCGCTGAATTGCTGGCCTTTCTGCACGTCGTGATAGCTGATGCGTGCGCCATTGACGATCAGGCTGTCGATGTCCAGTTTCAGCGGTTCGCTGCTGTCTGTCGGGGTGGTGCTTGGCGCGTCGTTGTTAGGGGGTATTGAGGCGTCGGCGGTCGCTGGTGCGGCGCTGGCCGGTTTGCCGACGTTTTCCCAGTTGCTGCGGCCTTTTTCGTCGCGCTGCAGGTTGAGGTTGAGGCCGTCGATGCGGATGTCGCTCATCTGCACTTCTTTGCGCAGCAGCGGCAATACGCGCACCGACAGGCCCAGCAAACGCAGGTCGGCAAAGGGTTGTTCTGGGGTGCTGAGGCTGGCCAGGCTGGCATCCGTCAGCTCCAGGCCCAGCCAGGGGAACAGGCTCCAGCCGATATCACCGTTGAGGGTCAGCTCCAGATTGGCCTTGTCGCGGGCGATCTGGCGGATCTCGTCTTTGTAGTCATTGGGATCGAACAGGTGGGTGAGGGCAAAGCCCAGCGCCACGATGATCAGCAACAGGCCAAGAAAAAACAGGCCGAGGATTTTGCCGAGCGCTTTCATCTACGAATCCTTGCTTCGAATGACTGGAATTAAGGCAAGCGAGTATAGCGCCGACAGCCAAGCGAATTCGCCTTGCTGGTCGCACTGAGGTTCAGGGTTGTGTGGTGTGCCATTCCTGCTGCTCACGGCCTTGGCAATCGTCATGCGGGAGGCCCGGGCTAGCGAGGCTGACAAAGCCTGGCGGCTTGGATCAGCAAAGTGGCCGCCGGTTCCCCGGCGGCGAGGCGGCAGCTCTGTTTGCTGTGATTAATTTTCAAGCTTGAGGGGTGGGCCTGGGCCGACCGACGTCTACCCAGGCCGTTACAAAGAGGCCTGTTGCTTGCTGGTGCAGCCCTTATCTTCACGTGTATGCGTTTGATGTGGCCTCGCCTGTCAGTGCAGGCGATGACGGTCGTGCAGGAAGCTCAGCACCGCGCGGCGGCAGCGGTTGTATTCCGGATCGTCCGCCAGGGCGATGCGGTCGCGCGGGCGCGGCAGATCGACTTTGAGGATTTCACCGATGGTGGCGGAGGGACCGTTGGTCATCATCACGATGCGATCCGAGAGCAGCACCGCTTCGTCGACGTCGTGGGTGATCATCATCATGGTGTTGCCCACGTCTTTCTGGATGCGCATCACCTCGTCCTGCAAGTGGGCGCGGGTGAGGGCATCGAGTGCGCCGAAGGGTTCATCGAGTAGCAGCACCTTAGGTTTCATGGCCAAGGCGCGGGCAATGCCGACACGTTGCTTCATACCGCCGGAGATTTCCTGCGGGTATTTGTTCAGCGCGTGGGCCATGTTCACCAGCTTGAGGTTGTGCTCCACCCATTCGCGGCGTTCGCGTTTATCCATGCTGCGTTTAAACACCTTGTTGACCGCCACTTCGACGTTTTCAAACACCGTCAACCAGGGCAGCAACGAGTGGTTCTGGAACACCATGCCGCGATCCGGGCCGGGGCCGTTGACCTCTTTGCCATCCAAAATGACCACGCCAATGCTCGGCTCCAGCAGGCCGGCAATGATGTTCAGCACCGTGGATTTGCCACAGCCGGAGTGGCCGATGATGGAGATGAACTCGCCCTGGTCGATGCGCAGGTTGATGCCCTTGAGCACCTGCGAGGAGACCTTGCCACGGGTAAAGCTCATGTCCAGTTGTTCAACGCTGAGATAACTCATGTCCGACTCCTCAGGCGGCGGGAATGCCGCGAGTAATGCGCTTGCCGACGAAGGCCACCAGGCGGTCGAGGCAGAAGCCGACGATGCCGATGTAAACGAGCGCGAGAATGATGTCGCTGATGCGTGAGGCGTTCCAGGCATCCCAGATAAAGAAGCCAATACCGACCCCGCCAATCAGCATCTCGGCGGCGATAATCGCCAGCCACGACAGGCCCACACCAATACGCAGACCGGTAAAGATGTAGGGCGCTGCAGCCGGCAGCATGATGATGTGGAAGTATTCCCAGGCGTTGAGCTGCAGCACTTGGGCGACGTTGCGGTAGTCCTGCGGGATGTTACGGATGCCCACCGAGGTGTTGATGATGATCGGCCAGATGGCGGTGATAAAAATCACGAAAATCGCCGACGGATGACTGTCCTGAAAGCCGGCCAGAGACAGCGGCAGCCAGGCCAGTGGCGGCACCGTGCGCAGCACCTGGAACAGCGGATCAAGGCCGCGCATGGCCCAGTCGGACTGGCCGATCAATACGCCCAGCGCAACGCCAGCGGCGACCGCCAGCAAGTAACCGACCGCCACACGTTGCAGGCTGGCCAGCAGTTGCCAGGCCAAACCCACGTCGTTGCCGCCGTTATCGTAGAAGGGGTCGACGATCAGCTCCCAGGTTTCGCTGATCACCTGAGAGGGCGGCGGCAGTGCTGCGCCTGCGCCCGAGCAGAGCATCTCCCAGATCAGGCCGAGCATCAGCAGAATCACCAGCGGCGGCAGCAGGTCCTGCAGCAAGGTCTGCTGCAGGCGCGTGCCGATACGACTGAGCGTTGACGGCGTGGTGTCAGTCGGCGGACTGGCCACGGCGGCGGGCTCAATTTTTACCTTGGCATTCATCATGTTTCTCCTTGCAGGCAATGCCGGGTGATCAAACCATGGCCTTGATGGTCAGGCTGTCCAGGTAGGCTTGCGGGTTTTCCGGGTCGAATACCTTGCCGTCGAAGAATTTCTCGATACCGCGTGACGTCGAAGTGGGGATCTGTTCGGCCGGCAGGTTCAGCGCCGCGGCCGCTGCGCGCCAGATGTCTTCGCGGTTGACTTGGGCGATCAGCGTTTGGCTGTCGAAGTTAGCTGGCAGGTAGCCCCAGCGCTTGTTCTCGGTGAGGAACCAGAGGTCGTGGCTCTGGAACGGGTAGGAGGCAAAATCGTCCCAAAAGCGCATTTGCTCGGGATGGTTTTCCACTACCTTGCCGGTGCCGTAAGCGAAGTTGCCTTTCATGCGGTCGATGATGTCGGCGTAAGGTGCGCCGATCCAGCGGCGCTGCGAGCAGATCTTCGCCACTTCTTCTTTGTTTTCCGGTTTTTCGCAGAACATCTGCGCTTCCATTATGGCCATGGTCAGCGCCTGTGCGGCCTTGGGGTTGGCGGCCACGTAATCACTGCGCAGGGCGAAGGATTTTTCCGGGTGGTTGTGCCACAACTCGCCAGTGGTATTGGCGGTGTAGCCAATCTTCTGGTTGATCAGCTGGGCGTTCCACGGCTCGCACACGCAGAAGGTGTCCATGCTGCCGACTTTCATGTTGGCAACCATCTGCGCGGGCGGCACGGTGATGGTGCTGATGTCGTTGTTCGGGTCAATGCCCCCAGCGGACAGCCAGTAGCGCATCCACAGGTCATGGGTGCCGCCGGGGAAGGTAATGGCGGCGTTGACCTTTTTGCCGCTGGCTTTCTTGGCTTCGAGGGCGGCTTTGAACGGCGTGCTGTCGACGCCGATCTTAAGGTCGCGGTATTCCTCGCCCACCGAGATGCATTGGCCAGCCAAGTTGAGGCGAGCCAGGATGGAAATTGGCACCGGCTGATTGTTCGGCGTAACGATGCCGGCGCTGATCAGGTAGGGCATAGGGGTGAGGATATGAGCACCGTCGATGCCGTTATTCGCCGCGCCGAGCACCAGGTTGTCGCGGGTGGTGCCCCAGGACGATTGCTTGAGCACTTCCACCTCGGTCATGCCGTATTTGGCAAACAGGCCCTTCTCGGCGGCGACAAACAGCGGTGCGGCATCGGTCAGGGCGATAAAGCCCAGCTTGGCCTTGGTGGTCTCCACGTCGCCGGTAGCAGCCCAGACGCTGCTTTGGCTGCTCAGGCCCATGCCGCCGAACAGGGCGATGCCGCTGGCGGCCGCGATGGATTGTTTGAGGAAGCGGCGGCGCGAGGCCAGCAGCGGGCTGTTGGTGTCGTCGTGGGTCGGCTTATCGGTCATGGCTCGGTTTCCTCGGGGCAAAAAAAACGATGTCACGCTGACCGGCTGAGCCGGCGGGCGTGGACACCGTTGTCCATTTGGGGTTGTGGTGCCCGCCATGTAGCCGGGCTTGAAGGCGTAACTGCGAAAGGCGTGCCAGCCTCTCGGTATGAGGCGGTTTGAGCGTGGTAATAATCCTGTTGTGTGAGCAAGATCAGACGCTTGCGCGGCTCTGCGCATGCTCGCAGGGCTGGGTCGCGTGACAATCTGTGCGTTGCAATGCTCTTTTGTGGTGCGCAACTTTCTCGACTCGCCTTACTTCAGTGCTGTCCTGTTGCGGCGTAATACAGGTCTATGAACAGCGCCTGGCGCGATCATCCTGCGTTAAACGCAGTGTGGGCTGAATGCTTCAACGGCCTGCTAGGGCGGCGCTGCTGCTGAGCAATCGTTGGGCAATGTCTTCAATGCGCAGACCCTGATTCATCGCCGATTGACGCAGCAGGGCATAGGCTTCGCTTTCGCTGTAGCCGTGCTGTTTGATCAGCAGTTGCTTGGCGCGCTCGACTACCTTGCGTTCTTCAATGGCCTGACGTGCATCGCGCAACTCGTCTTGTAGCACCTGCAGGCGCTGCGACTGGTGTTGCAGAAGGTCTAGGGTGGAGCGCGCCAGATTGCCGCTCAGGCCGTCTTCTGGTGTGCTGTCGAGGTTGCTGCTTTGCACGCTAAATAGCCGCAGTTGTTCGGCGGCCTGCCGTTCGCTGAGGTTTTCCAGTACGCGGCGATGGCTGTGCAACTCGTCACGGATGCCTTGCATGCCTTGCTGGCAGCGCTGCAGCAGGTCTTCTTCAAGGTGGCTTTCAATCGTCTGCATCAGGTCGATACGCTGGGTGTGCAGTTCGAACCACAGCTCGCCGAGTTGCGGATCAACGGTGGCGCCGGCATGGGTGCTGTGGGCGATATCACGCAGGCGACAGGCCTGCAGGTTGCTGGTGCTGGAGCAGAGCGTTTGCCACAAGGCCTGGCTGGCGGGGTCGGCAAAGCGATTAAACGTGCTGAAGCTGCGTTCTTGGTATTCCTGCAGGTGGCTTAGACGCTCCAGTTGCTCAGGCTCAAAGTAACCATGGGTTAAGCCGTGCACGCCCAGCGCCCGCTCCTGTCCGGCCAGCTCTTTGCCTTGCATAAAGTTGAACAGCGCCACCAGGCAGCGGGTGATGTCGGGGTCTACCGCGCTGTCAGCGGCTTCGAACACCACGGCCAGCAAGCCACTGATCAGGCGCACCAGGGCGGCGGTGGCGTCCTGCGCGTTGACCCGTCGCTCGCGGATGCGCCGACGCAGGCTGGGCAATTCATCCAGGTTATGCAGGGCGTGGGCGATGCGAGTGAACAGCCGGGTTTTGTCGGCGGCCCCCAGGCCGTCCTGATTCATTTGCTCCAATGTGTCGCGAAATTGCCGTTCCAGCGCGATGGACGCCTGGCTCAGGCTGTCCAGTTGCGCGCCTTGGTGTGCGGCGCTGCTGCTCAGGTAGAGGTTGGAGTAGCCGCGCTCCTTTTGCAGGGCGTGCACCAGTTGGCTGACGCGGGTCACCAGCGCGCAGGTCTGCGCTAGATCCTCCAGGCCAAGCAACTCGCTGCGCCGTGCGGCGAGCATAAAACGCAGGGTGGCGGGCATTTTCTTATGCGGCATGGGCGCGGCCTTGGCAGGTCAAATAGGCGTGCATCTGCAAGATGCAGTCCATCCGGCGGGGGTGCGTATCCCCCTTGGCGCTTTGCGCCTATAATGCCAGCCCTTTTCCGTTGGCAATTTCTGGAGCTGGTGATGGCCGAACGTACGGCATCCGTCGAGCGCAATACCCTGGAGACCCAAATCAAGGTCTCGATCAACCTGGATGGGACTGGCAAAGCCAAATTTGATATTGGCGTGCCGTTCCTTGAGCACATGCTTGATCAGATTGCCCGTCATGGCCTGATCGATATGGATATCCAGTGCAAGGGCGACCTGCATATCGACGATCACCACACCGTGGAAGACGTCGGCATCACCCTCGGCCAGGCCTTTACTCAGGCCATCGGCGACAAAAAAGGCATGACCCGTTACGGTCATTCCTACGTGCCGCTCGATGAAGCGCTGTCGCGTGTGGTGATCGACTTCTCCGGTCGTCCGGGCCTGCAAATGCAGGTGCCGTTCACCCGCGCCGTAGTCGGTGGTTTTGACGTGGACCTGTTCCAGGAGTTCTTCCAGGGTTTCGTCAACCACGCCCTGGTCAGCCTGCACATCGACAACCTGCGCGGCACCAACACCCACCACCAGATTGAAACGGTGTTCAAAGCGTTCGGCCGCGCGCTGCGCATGGCGGTGACGCTGGACGAGCGTATGGCCGGGCAGATGCCGTCGACCAAAGGGTGCTTGTAAGTGCAAACCGTTGCAGTAATCGACTACGGCATGGGCAACCTGCATTCGGTGGCCAAAGCGCTGGAGCACGTCGGTGCCGGTAAAGTGCTGATCACCAGCGACGCTCAGGTGATTCGCGAAGCGGATCGCGTGGTGTTCCCCGGTGTGGGGGCGATCCGCGATTGCATGGCCGAGATCAAGCGCTTGGGCTTCGACAGCCTGGTGCGTGAAGTCAGCGCGGATCGGCCGTTTCTCGGCATCTGCGTGGGCATGCAGGCGCTGATGGAGCACAGCGAAGAGAACGATGGCGTCGATTGCATCGGCCAGTTCCCCGGCAAGGTGCGTTTCTTCGGCAAAGACATGGTCGAGGATGGCGAGCCGCTGAAGGTGCCGCACATGGGCTGGAACGAGGTGGCGCAGTCGGTCAAACATCCGCTGTGGCACAACATTCCGGACCTGGCGCGCTTCTACTTCGTGCACAGCTATTACATCGAGGCCGGCAATCCTAAGCAGGTGGTTGGTCGCGGCCACTACGGCAAGGATTTCGCCGCTGCGCTGGCCGAAGGCTCGCGTTTTGCCGTGCAGTTCCACCCAGAAAAAAGCCACACCCACGGCCTGCAGTTGCTGCAGAATTTCGCCGCTTGGGATGGCCGCTGGTAAATGAGCCGGCCCAAGCAAAAGCCGCCGCTGATGACCTTGAACGCCGAGCAGGAGCGTGAAGCCTGCTTGGTGCTTAAGCGTTTTATGGCGGAACGCTTTGAGCTGGAATTGGGCAGTTTCGAGGCCGCCGAGGTGCTCGAACTGTTTGCCCGCGAGATTGCGCCGCACTACTACAACCGGGCGATTTTCGATGTGCAGACTCACCTGAAAGAACGGTTCGAGAGCATCGAAAGCGACCTTTGGGCGCTGGAAAAAAGCTGACCCACCGAATTCACACGACTTGAGCAGGTTCAACCGATGCTGATTATCCCCGCTATCGATCTGAAAGACGGCGCTTGTGTGCGCTTGCGCCAGGGCCGCATGGAAGACTCCACGGTGTTCTCCGATGACCCGGTGAGCATGGCCGCCAAGTGGGTCGAGGGCGGTTGCCGCCGTCTGCATCTGGTCGACCTCAACGGTGCCTTTGAAGGCCAGCCGGTGAACGGTGAAGTGGTCACCGCTATTGCCAAGCGCTACCCGACCCTGCCGATCCAGATCGGCGGTGGCATCCGTACCTTGGAAACCATCGAGCACTACGTGCGTGCTGGCGTCAGCTACGTGATCATCGGCACCAAGGCGGTGAAAGATCCGCAGTTCGTCACCGATGCCTGTAAAGCCTTCCCCGGCAAAGTCATCGTGGGCCTGGATGCCAAAGACGGTTTCGTCGCCACCGACGGCTGGGCCGAAGTTTCCACTGTGCAAGCCACTGACCTGGCCAAGCGCTTCGAAGCCGATGGCGTCTCGGCCATCGTTTATACCGACATCGCTAAAGACGGCATGATGCAGGGCTGCAACGTCGAAGCCACCGCTGCCCTGGCAGCCGCCAGCCGCATTCCGGTGATCGCCTCCGGCGGCATCCACAACCTGAGTGATATCGAGAAGCTGCTGCTGGCGCGCTCGCCGGGCATCATCGGTGCAATCACCGGGCGTGCCATCTATGAAGGCACTTTGGATGTGGCTGAGGCGCAGGCTTTCTGCGACGCCTTCAAAGGCTGATCTGAACGTAGGGTGGGTTAGTCGCGCTGCGGCGTAACCCACCGTTGGAGTCATCCGTTGGCGCGACGATAGGTCTCGCTGCGCTCAGCGGAACGCCGCCCGCCCCATCCAACGAGAACATAGTTATGGCTTTGGCTAAACGCATTATCCCCTGCCTCGACGTGGACAATGGCCGCGTGGTCAAGGGCGTCCAGTTCGAGAACATCCGCGATGCTGGTGACCCGGTGGAAATCGCCCGGCGCTACGACGAGCAAGGTGCCGACGAGATTACCTTTCTCGACATCACCGCCAGCGTCGACGGTCGCGACACCACGCTGCACACCGTCGAGCGCATGGCCAGCCAGGTGTTTATCCCGCTGACGGTCGGCGGCGGCGTACGCACCGTACAGGACATCCGCAACCTGCTGAATGCCGGCGCGGACAAGGTCTCGATCAACACTGCAGCAGTATTCACCCCCGAGTTCGTGGGCGAAGCTGCCTCGCGCTTTGGCTCGCAGTGCATCGTCGTGGCCATCGACGCCAAGCGCGTGTCGCTGCCTGGCGAAACCCCGCGCTGGGAGATCTTCACTCACGGCGGGCGCAAGCCGACCGGCCTGGATGCGGTGCTCTGGGCGAAGAAAATGGAAGACCTCGGTGCCGGTGAAATCCTCCTGACCAGCATGGACCAGGACGGCGTCAAGAGCGGTTACGACCTGGGCGTGACCCGCGCCATCAGCGAAATGGTCGGCATTCCGGTGATCGCCTCCGGCGGCGTCGGCAACCTGCAACACCTGGCCGACGGCATCATCGAAGGTAAGGCGGCGGCGGTGTTGGCGGCGAGCATCTTCCACTTCGGCGAATACACCATCCCCGAGGCCAAGGCCTATATGGCCAGCCGCGGTATCGTGGTGCGCTGACGCGGGTTGGATTTTAACGGCTGCTAAAAACAGCGATGTGGATGGATAACTGGATTAACAATGCAAATTGATGCTGTGATCACGTGGGTTAATGGGGGTGATGCTGATTGGCGTGCCAAGCGGCAACATCACTCACGTGAGCCTCAGCTCGACCTTTTGCCCTCCTCAAACGGTGAGGGGCGTTACCGGGATAACGACGACTTACTGTTTCTGCTGCGCTCAATGGAAAAGTTTTGGGGCATTGATGGCAATATCTTCATTGTCACCGACCAGCAGATACCGGGCTTTATCGCCGATCATCCTCGGCTGCGCATTGTCGATCACTCTGAAATTCTCGCTGAACACTATCTGCCGACTTTCTCGTCGCGTGCTATCGAATCAGTGCTCCACCACATCCCCGACTTGGCAGAGCATTTCGTCTCGTTCAATGACGATCAAATGCTGATGCGGCCTGTTCAATCAAAAGACTTCTTCAGTGCGGCTAGCGCTATGGTTTTTTTGACCCGTGAGCGAATCCCGGTGATTGACGCAGAGTTGCAACTCTCGGGGCATAACGATGCCAGTAACGCACGGCATTGGATGCAGCAAACCTATGGTGCATCGACCATTGAGTTCATTCCCGAGCACGCCCCGAAAGCCATCCGTAAAAGCTGGATGATGGAACTGGAGCATGCTCACCCAGAGATTTTTGAAGAGGTGCGTCAGGAAAAATTCAGGCGCCGTACCGGTCAGAGCATCCTGGCCAACCTCTATCTTGACTGGTGTGCGACCCATGGTCGGGCCGACATTGGCTGGGAGCAATGCCGATACCTGCTAACCGATGATGTGGAGAATGAAACGGTCGCCTCGCTGGTGGACTCGCTCGGGCATCACCTGTGCGTTTGCATCAACGACACAACTGACGATCGCTCAGACATCGCCACCATGCGCGATAGGCTCGACCGAATCCGCACCGAGCTTTTCCCCCGCCCAAGTAACTTCGAGTCATCAGGCCTTCGGGTTTCGGCTAACGCATAAGTGCTGAGCCGATTACTGATTTCGGCGCGTGCCCCCTGACAGACTGCGGGCACTTTAAAACTCATCTGCTTGAGCGCTCCAGCCGTAACGATGCGGCACAGTCGATCAGCCAGCCACTGCTGCGGGCGAGTCGACAGCAATATGTGGCATCGCCCGCTAGAATTATTCCGTTTGCGCACAGATCGAAGTTGGCACATCTGCGTTCTGCGCGCTTGTTCTTATAAGTGGCCTTGCCCATGCGCGGAGTTTCTATGCCTGCTATCCGACTTTTAATCGTTTTGTGGCTGTTGTGTGTTGCCAGTCTGGCGCATGCGCAGCCGTTGGTTTTGCTAACCGAAAACCTGCCGCCGTTCAGCATGGCCGCCAGTGGTGGCAATTTTGCCAAAGATGCGGATGTGCAAGGGATTAGCAGCGACACCGTGCGCGCGCTGTGCCAAAAGGCAGAGTTGGAGTGCCAGTTTATTCTGCGTTTTCCTTGGGATCGCTTGTACAAACAGGCACTGGATAACAAAGGCTATGGCCTTTTTTCCACCATTCGTACGCCGGAGCGCGAGTCGTTGTTCAAGTGGGTCGGGCCTATTGCAGTCAGTGACTGGGTGCTGCTGGCCAAGGCTGACAGCTCTATCAGCCTTGATTCGCTGGAGCAGGCAGGTGCGTATCGCATTGGTGGCTACCGTAACGATGCCATTTCGCAGTTCCTGATTGATAAAGGCCTCACCGTACAAACCAGCCTGCAAGACAAAGAAAACCTTGGCAAATTGGAGAAAGATCAAATCGACCTGTGGGCCACCGACGATGTGGCTGGGCGTTACATGGCCAAGCAGTCACCGCTCGGGGCACTGAAGGTGGTGCATCGCTTTAACAGTGCGGATTTGTATCTGGCCTTAAACAAGGAAACGCCGGATGAGCTGGTGCAGAAGTTACAGACGGCACTCGATGCCATGCGCGCGCAAGGTGAGTTGGCCGCCATCAAAAACAGTTATTTCTAAACGGCCCCGCTTAGACGCAGGGCGCTGACCCTAGGCTGGGCTTAGTCCGCTGTGCTGGGTATGCTTGTTCCCGAAGCCCAACTAAAGATGTGAGAAATCATGGTTAAACAATTCCTTACCGCCCTCGTTGGCACGTTTATGGTGCTTGCAGGCAGTGCTCGTGCCGAAATCGATCCGAATTACCGCATGGTGCTGCTTACCGAGAACTTCCCGCCCTACAACATGGCGATTAATGGCAAGAACTTCGCCCAAGAAGACAACATTGACGGCATTGCCGTGGATATTGTCCGCGAAATGTTCAAGCGCGCCGGCATTCAATACAACATGACCCTGCGCTTCCCTTGGGATCGGATTTACAAGCTGGCCCTGGAAAAACCGGGCTATGGCGTATTCGTCGCGGCACGCTTACCCGAGCGCGAGGCGCTGTTCAAATGGGTCGGCCCAATTGGGCCGGATGACTGGGTTCTGCTGGGGCAGGCGGACAGCAGCATCACCCTCAATAGTCTGGAGGATGCCAAACAGTACAAGGTAGGCGCGTATAAAGGTGACGCGATTGCCGAGCATTTGGTCGAGAAAGGTCTGTCGCCGATTACCGTTCTGCGCGATACGGAAAATGCCAAAAAGCTTATGGCTGGGCAGATTGATCTGTGGGCTACGGGTGATCCGGCTGGGCGATACCTGGCCAAGCAGGAAGGTATCAGTGGACTGAAAACCATCCTGCGTTTTGACAGCGCCGAGTTGTACCTAGCGCTGAACAAGGAAGTACCGGATGAAGTGGTGCAAAAACTTCAAGCCGAGTTGGACAAAATGCGCAGTGAAGGGTTTGTCGACGAAATTCTCAACAACTACCTGTAACGCCGAGAATCAGCGGGCTTGTCATAAGCGGGCCCGCCGCTAGCCATAATCACAATTCAAGCGAGCGAAACCCTATGTTGAAAACCATGAAAGCCAGCCTGTTGTTCGGGCTCCTGTTCAGTGCCTGCGCCGCGCAGGCGGAGTTGCCCGCCGATTACAAAGTGGTCCTGCTGACCGAGAATTTCCCACCGTTCAACATGGCGGTGGATGACAAGAACTACGCCCGTGACGATGGGATTGACGGCATCAGTGCCGAAATCGTCCGTGAAATGTTCAAGCGTGCGGGCATCAACTACACCCTGACGCTGCGCTTTCCTTGGGATCGGCTCTACCGCTTGACCCTCGATAAGCCCAATTACGGCCTGTTCTCCACGACCTTCACCGCCGAGCGTCAGCCCCTGTTTAAATGGGTTGGGCCGCTGGCAAAGACGGGCTGGGTGTTGTTGGCGGCGCCGGGTAATAACGTCACCGTTTCCAGTCTTAAAGACGCTGCGCAATATCAGATTGGCGCCTATAAAAACGATGCCGTCAGCCAGAACTTGGAAAGCCAGGGCCTGAGCCCGGTCAATGCGCTGCGTGATCAGGAAAACATCAAAAAGCTGCTCAGCGGCAAGATTGACCTGTGGGCCACCACCGACCCGGTCGGGCGTTACCTGGCCAAACAGGAAGGCGTCAGCGGGCTGAACACGGCGTTGCGTTTTAACGAGGCCGAACTGTTCCTTGCGTTGAACAAAGACACCCCTGATGAGGCGGTGCAGCGTCTGCAAAAAGCCCTGGATGAGATGCGCGCCGAAGGCTTTATCGACGAGATGATCAATAACTACCTGTAAGTTCAGGCGCTATTAAAAAGCCCGGCCTCGAGTGATCAAGGCCGGGCTTTTTGTTACGGCGGTTTCGTACGTGCGTGCTCTAGTCGCCGCGCGTAACGCTCAGGCCTTTGAGTAGATTCAGCGCCTGGCTCAGTTGGTAGTCATCATCCTGGGGGCGCGCTGGGCTGTCGGTTTTGCCCTTGCTGGGTTTGTCCGCGCCGCCGTTACCGTTGCCCAAATGGCCTTGCAGATCGGCTTCTTTGATGCCGCTTTCATCCTGCTCTCGGGTGAGCTTAGCGCGTGCGACTTCGATATCCGGCACGATGCCTTGAGCCTGAATCGAGCGGCCGTTGGGCGTGAAATACAGCGCCGTAGTGAGCTTGAGGGCGCGGTCGTTATTCAGTGGCAGTACGGTTTGCACCGAACCTTTGCCAAAACTGTCGGTGCCCATCAGCACGGCGCGCTTGTGATCCTGCAGGGCGCCGGCAACGATTTCCGAGGCCGAAGCGCTGCCACCGTTGATCAGTACCACCAACGGTGCGCCTTCGCTGGCGTCTGCTGGGTCGGCATTAAAGCGCAGTTCTGAGTTGGCGATACGCCCTTCGGTGTAGACAATGAGGCCTTTCTTGAGGAAGTGATCGGTGACTTCTACCGCCGCTTGCAGCACGCCGCCGGGGTTATTGCGCAGGTCGAGAACAATGCCGCGCAGCTTCTTGCCGTTGTCTTTACGCAGCTTGGCCAGCGCCTTGCCGACTTCCTCGCCACTGTTGACCTGGAACTGGGTGATGCGGATGTAGCCGTAGCCCTCATCGAGTAACTGGCTCTTCACGCTTCTGACCTTGATTACGGCACGCATGAGTTCGACGTCGAACGGTCTGCCGCCTTCGCGCACCAGCGTCAGTTCAATCTCGCTGCCAGGCTTGCCGCGCATTTTCTCCACGGCTTGCATCAGCGACAGGCCTTTGGTGGGTTGGCCGTCAATTTTAATGATCAGATCGCCCGGCTGAATGCCGGCCGCCGAGGCCGGGGTGTCATCAATCGGGGAGACAACTTTGAGGAAGCCATCTTCGCTGCCCAGCTCAATACCCAGGCCGCCGAACTCACCACTTGTGCTTTCCTGCAGATCGCGGAAGGCTTCTGGCTCTAAATAGGCCGAGTGCGGATCTAGGTTGCTGAGCATGCCCTTGATGGCATTTTCCAGCAGGGTTTTATCGCTGACCGGTTCGACATAGGCCGATTTGATGCGGTCCATCACTTCGGCAAAGGTGCGCAAGTCATCCAAGGGCAGTGGCGCGCTATCGCTAACGGTATCCGTCGCCAAGTCCGGCGTGGCCTGCGCAGCCTGGCTGCCCAGCAGGGTCGTGGCCAGCACCAGTGCGGTGAGGCGGAACAGATGCGGCATGTCTTACTCCTGTCCTGAATCGGTAATCGCGGCACTCACTAAACAGCTAACCCTGCGCGCGGCACCACTGTGCAGGGTCGATTGCTCGGCCCTGCTGGCGAATTGCGAAATACAAAGCAGTATCTTCCTGGCCACCGCTGTTGCCGACGGTGGCAATGGCTTCGCCAGGTTTGACCACGTCGCCGGCATCTTTGAGCAGGCTCTGGTTATGCCCATAGAGGCTCAGATAGCCATTGCCATGATCGAGAATGACCAGAAGCCCTGCGCCGCGCAACCAGTCGGCAAACACCACGCGCCCGCCATGGATGGCGTGTACTTGACTACCAGCAGCGGCATCAATCAGCACACCATCCCAGGTGGTGCGCGCATCGCCGCCGCGCGGAGTGCCATAGCGGGCGATCAGGCGACCGTTGACTGGCCAGGGCAGCTTGCCTCGGGCCTGAGCAAAAGGGCCGCCAACGCTTGCGCCAGCGCTGACCAATGGCCCACTGGCCGTCGTTTGAGGGCTGCTACGTTGTGCTTCGCGCTCGGCCAGTAAGGCTTGCTGGCGCGCCGCTTCTGCTTCGCGGGCCTGGCGGGCGAGGGTTTGTTCGATGGTTTTAAGCACGTTTGCCAGTTCGGCACGTTCCTGTTCCCGTGCTTTGAGCTTCTGGTCGCGAGCGGAAAATTCTTTATTGAGCTTGGCCAAGGCCACCTGGCGCTCTTTGCGCACGCCTGCCAGCTGTTCGCGGCGGCCATCAAGGGCGCTTTTCTGTTCCAGCAACTGGCTTTGCTGGTTGGTAATCGCGATCTCAACATTGGCCAGTTGGCGCAGGGTTTCGTTGAACGCGTCGAGTTGTTCCATGCGCGCTTCGCTGAGGTAATCGTAGTAGGTCAGGGTGCGCGAGAATTTTTCCGGATTTTGCTGGTTGAGCAGCAGTTTGATGTATTCCTGGCGACCGCTTTGGTAGGCGGCGCGGGCCTGGATGCCGATCAGGCGCTGCTGTTCAAGTCGGGCGCCTTCCAGTTTTTTTTTCTCATCGTTGAGGCGAAGGATTTCCTCCTCACTTTTTTTTAGGTCGTTCTGCAGGCCTTTAACCTGGTTTTCCAGCTGACCCATTTCGCTTTCGGTTTTTTTCAGGTCTTTCTGCACGCCGGATTTTTCCCGCTGCAGTTTTTCCATCAACTGTTTGAGCTCAGCGATATCGGCGCGAGCAGCGTCCAGTTGCTTTTGTGCAGCCGCTTTTTCGTCGGCGAAGGTCGGCGTTAACACGAGGGCGAGGAAGAGAAGGGCGAAGGCACGAAACATGGGGCTGACGCTACCTGAAGGAGGAACGCGGCTAGTATGCCTAAAAATTGGCCATGTAGCCGTTACATGTTGCAGGTATTGGGCTGTGTTCAGCTTATTCGCTGACGCCGGTTGCTGATGCGGGCAGCCGGTTCGGCGTTGCGGGTTGATGCCGATCAACCCGCCTGCCGGGTGTGTAACCGGCAGGCGGGGTTGCATCAGTGCAGCTCGACGATGCTGGTGCCGGTCATTTCTGCCGGCACAGGCAGGCCCATCAGGGTCAGCAGGGTGGGTGCCACATCGGCCAGTACGCCGCCTGCACGGACGGTTGCGGCACGTTTGCCGACATAGATAAAAGGCACTGGCTCGCAGGTGTGCGCGGTGTGCGCTTGCCCGGTGCTTTCATCGGCCATCTGCTCAACGTTGCCGTGGTCGGCGGTAATCAGGGCTTCACCGCCCACTTTGTCCAGCGCGGCGACGATACGACCCACGCAGCTGTCCAGGCATTCAACGGCGGCCACGGCCGCAGAAAAGACGCCGGTATGACCGACCATATCGCCGTTGGCGTAGTTGACGATAATCACGTCATAGCGCTGATTTTCGATCGCATCGACGATCTTGTCGGTGACTTCAGGCGCGCTCATCTGTGGTTGCAGGTCGTACGTGGCGACGTTTGGCGACGGGATCAGGATGCGTTCTTCGCCGGCAAAGGGCTCTTCACGGCCGCCGGAGAAGAAGAAGGTGACGTGGGCATATTTCTCGGTCTCGGCGATGCGCAGTTGGGTTTTGCCATTATTGGCTAGGTATTCGCCCAGTACGTTAGTCAGCGCCTCGGGTTTATAAGCGCTGGGTGTCGGGATGCTGGCGGCGTATTGGGTAAGCATGACGAAACCGGCCAGTTGCGGTACGCGCGCACGCTCGAATGCGTTGAAGCCTGGCTCGACGAAGGCGCGCGTCAGTTCGCGGGCGCGGTCGGCGCGAAAGTTCATAAAGATCACCGCGTCGCCATCTTCCATGCGCACGGGTGTGCCAATGGTGGTGGCTTTGACGAATTCATCGCTTTCGCCGCGCGCATAGGCTGCATTCAGGCCGTCCACGGCAGTCGCAGCGTTGAACTGAGCGCTGCCGTCAACCAGCAAGCCATAGGCCTGCTCGACGCGATCCCAGCGGTTGTCGCGGTCCATGGCGAAGTAGCGCCCGGTCAGGCTGGCAATACGACCCTTGCCGAGTTTGGCGAAGGTGGCGTCCAGCAACTCGATGGATGGCTGGGCACTTTTCGGTGGCGTGTCACGGCCGTCGAGGAAGGCGTGCAGGTAGATCTGCTCTGCGCCGCGTTGGGCCGCCAGTTCAGCCATGGCCGCAATGTGCTCTTGATGGCTGTGCACGCCGCCGTCCGAGAGCAGGCCAAGAATGTGCACGGCTTTACCAGCACTCACTGCTTTGTCCACCGCATCGGTGATAGCAGGGTTGTGGAAAAACTCGCCGTCGCGGATGGCTTTGGTCACGCGGGTGAAGTCCTGATACACCACGCGGCCCGCGCCGAGGTTCATGTGGCCCACTTCAGAGTTGCCCATTTGCCCGTCTGGCAGTCCGACGTCCATGCCAGAGCCGGAAATCAGCCCATGCGGCTGCGTGGCGCGCAGGTGGTCATAAACGGGCGTGTTGGCCGCCATGATGGCATTGGACTCGGGGCAGTCACTGTGGCCGAAGCCATCAAGGATGATCAGTACCAGGGGTTTGGGCGTGGCGCTCATAAAGCAGGCTCGCTGTCGGTCGAGGGGCGGAAACAAGGCTGCACATGTTACGGCCAAGTGCGTTAAAGGTCACTGCCGTGCGGGGTTTGGCCGACCTGTGTGGCTGTGTATACTGGCCCCCATTTTACCGCCCCGGAACCGCACAATGCTTGCCAACCTGATTGAATTTGCTACTACCCACTATGTACTGAGTGGAATGTTTGTCACCTTGCTGGCGTTGCTGATTTTTACTGAGGCGCGCAAAGGTGGCGCCAGCCTGAGCAGCCGCGAGCTGACAGCACTGGTGAACAGCGAGCAAGGCGTGGTGTTGGATATTCGCGCGCAGAAAGATTTCTCTGCTGGCCATATCGTCGGTGCCCTGCACATTCCGCTGGAAAAAATCACTGCGCGCATGAGTGAGCTGGAAAAATACAAAGCCAAGACCGTGATTGTGGTTGACGCGATGGGCCAGCATTCCGGTTCGGTATGTCGTGATCTGAAAAAGGCCGGCTTTAACGCCGCCAAACTGGCTGGCGGTGTGGCCAGCTGGCGTGGCGATAACCTGCCGTTGGTGAAGTGATATGCGCCCCGTCGTTATTTACTCCAGCGATTGGTGCCCTTACTGCATTCGTGCCAAACAGTTGCTCACCAGCAAAGGCGTTACGTTCAACGAGATTCGCGTTGACGGTCAGCCGGATGTGCGTGCTGAGATGACCCGTAAAGCCGGGCGTACTTCGGTGCCACAAATCTGGATTGGCGACACCCACGTTGGCGGTTGTGATGACCTGCACGCGCTGGAGCGCAGCGGCAAACTCGATACGCTGCTTCAGGCTTAACCCTAATCCCTGTTTAAGAACCTCAAGAAAAAGGCTTTGCCATGACTGAACAAGCTAACAACGGCGCCGCTCAGGGCGAACAGAACCCACAGTTTTCCTTGCAGCGTATTTACGTCCGTGACCTGTCCTTTGAAGCGCCCAAGAGCCCGGAAATCTTCCGTCAGGAGTGGGCGCCGAGCGTTGCCATGGACCTCAATACCCGTCAAAAAGCCCTTGATGGCGACTTCTTTGAAGTGGTGCTGACCCTTTCCGTGACCGTGAAAACCGGCGAAGAAACTGCCTTTATTGCTGAAGTGCAGCAGGCCGGTATCTTCCTGATCAAAGGGCTTGATCCAGCGTCCATGAGCCACACCCTGGGCGCGTTCTGCCCGAACATCCTCTTCCCGTATGCCCGTGAAACCCTCGACAGCCTGGTTGTTCGTGGCTCGTTCCCGGCGCTGATGCTGGCTCCGGTGAATTTTGATGCCCTGTACGCGCAAGAACTGCAACGCATGCAGCAGGCTCAGGCCGGCGAAGTGGCGACCGCTCACTAAGCGGCGGCTGGCAAGCGAGCGGTTTAAGCTTCACCGCTTATAAAAAAACGCCCTTCGGGGCGTTTTTTTATGGCCTGCCATCCTTGGCTGTCGTTATGTTGATTGTCACGTTACGTAGCGTCGGCAAAGCCCTGTTGGCGCCAGGCCTCGTAGACCGCTACGGCAACGGTGTTGGACAGGTTCAGGCTGCGGCAACCTTCACGCATCGGCAGGCGCAGACGCTGTTCGGGTGGCAGGCTGTCACGTACTTCCTGAGGCAGACCGCGGCTTTCCGGCCCGAACAAAAAGGCATCGCCAGGCTGATAGCTGACCTCGTGAAACGCCTGCGAGCCTTTGGTGGTGAAGGCAAACACGCGTGGCTCACCAAGGCTTGCCAGGCAACTGGCCAAATCCGGGTGGCGTTTGAGTGTGGCGTATTCGTGGTAATCCAAACCGGCACGGCGTAAACGCTTGTCATCCAGCTCGAAGCCCAGCGGCTCGATCAAATGCAGCTGGCAGCCGCTGTTGGCGCAGAGCCTGATAATGTTGCCGGTATTAGGTGGGATTTCTGGTTGAAAAAGGATGACATGAAACATGCGCGGCTCCGAGCGTGAAGGCGAGCAGTATTCTACAGGCACGCGCCCGCGGCCGTGGGCTCGGGTGATTGCTTCATTGGGTATCTTTGGGTTTTTGATCGGTTTGATGATCGGTCGTGCACTACAGCCCGACCCACTGTGGCTTGAGCGTGTCGACGTGGTCGATCAGTCCTTGCACCTGTGGTTCAACGTCGAACCCAGCGTGCTTGAAGAACATGCCACCGGCGTGGTGAACCTGCGGTTTCAGAGTTTCGGGCGCCAATTTAAAGGTCAGGTTAGCGTCAATGGTCGCCAGGCCAACTGGCGCTTTGAGCGTGAACGAAGGGATTTGGTTTTGCGGGTAGTGGCGGCTCGTCCCCTGCGCAGCGTGTGGCACGCTGAGCAGGTGGACGGCGATTGGCGGCTGGTGGTCAGCCTGAGCGAGCAATAAAAGAGGGGAATCCCCGGTCTGCCTGTACCAAGGTCCCCAAAACTGGGATTGCTTGAGTCTATGCAGACTGTGTGCCAGTTTTATTACGCAGGTTCTAAGCCTTGTAAACACTGCCTTTCGGGCGACTTATCGTTCACCTTGGCTGCGCCATAAACCGATTGCGGTGAACCGTAGCTGTGCATGGGTGCACGGATGGTGCATTGCGTTGGCGCATTTTGCGGTTGCGGATGTTAAGGCGCTGCAACGCCTGCGCTAGCGCGGTGGGCTTGTGTCTTGCGGTTTGTGTTATACAGTTTGCTTGTGACGCATGGCCTTTTGATGTCGTTTATTTATAAGGGTTTTTGCTGTTTGGGCGCTGTTGTTATTTGCTAAGGCGGTTGGGGCATCAGCGTGCGAGTCCAGTGATCACTTGAACAGTGTGATGCAGTGGCTTGATCAGGCTCAAAATAGAGCCGAAGCAGCTATTCTCACGTGCACGTCGTGTTGCATAGTTTGGGCTGCAGTGGATGGGGGTTGTGCAGTTGAAGTGGTTCACGAGAAAAACAACAAAAACTGCCAAGGGACTTTTGGGTATCGAAACCAGCCCCGAAGGTATTGCCCTGGCCCACGTGCTGCGCGAGCCTGGCCAGCAACCGCGCCTGCTCGAATGTCAGTTTCACAAAGCTGATGTCTCCGCGCAGCCGGCGCTGCTTAAGCGATTGATTCATGAATTGGGTTTTGTCGGGATGCCCGTCAACCTGCTGCTGCATCCCATCTCCTATCAAATGCTGCTGCTCGATAGCCCCGATGTACCGGCCAGCGAGTTGCGCGATGCCATGCGCTGGCGTGTTAAAGAGCTGATCAGCGAGCCCATCGACAACGTCGTCGTCGACGCCTTCAACCTTCCCGAAGACGCTTACCGCGGCCGTTCACGCATGGCCTATTGCGCCGTGCTGCAGAAGGAGCGGATGAAGGCATGGCACACGATGTGCCGTCACGCCGAACTGAAGCTGACGAGCATTGATGTCACCGAGATGGCCTTTCGCAACTTGGGGCTGCTGGCCGGCAGCGAGGGCATGAGCCTGGCGCTGCTGCGTTTACGCTCGACCGAAGGGGTCATCACCGTACAGCATGGTGCAGACCTCTATATGGCACGGCGTATTGAGCAGGGGCTGGACCAGGCCGATCAGACATTTTCTGCTGTGACGCTGGAGATTCAACGCTCGCTTGATTACTACGAAAGCCAGTTGGGCAAGGGCTATATCAACCGCATGCTGATGTTGCCGATGAAGCGCAGTGGCGCTGTTGCCCTGGAGGCGTTGACCAACGGTTTGGCGGTCAAGTTGCAAGCGCTGGATTTACGCGAGCTCTTTCCTGGGCAGCCTTGCGCTGAATTATCCGAGCAGGAGCAAGCCTATTGCATCGGGGCTGTGGGTGCAGCGCTGCGGCAGGAGGTCGGTTGATGCAAAACCTTAACCTCTTCCAGATCGTCCGCAAGCGCCGCACCGGCCCACGACCGGCGCAGATGTGGCTGGGCTTAGGCATCGTCTTGCTGCTGTGCGGGGTGCATGCCGGCTGGCAGTTGTGGCAATTGCAACAGAGCACGCAGCGCTTGCAGACCATGCTGGCGCAAGCCGAACGCCAAGAAGTTCAGCTGGAGGCGGTGCGTAGCCAATTTGTTGAGCCGCAGTTGGATACCCGTTTGCCGGAAGAGTTGTCCGCCCGTGAACGCGATAACCGCGAATTACAGCGCCTGATTGCCCACCTGCAATTGCTTAGCAGCCAACGCAACGCAGGCTTTGTTGCACCGCTGACAGCCCTGACGGCGCAGCACCCGCCAAGCGGCTTGTGGCTGAGCGTCATTAGCCTGCGCGAAGGCGGGCGGCACATCCGTCTGCAAGGGCGTAGCCAGGATCAAGAATTGTTGCCGCAGTATTTGCAGCGCCTGGGGCAAAGCCCGGTGTTTAGCGGCCGCGACTTCGCCCGTTTTGACGTACAGCGCGGCGACGATCAGTTGCTGCACTTCGACCTGTCCTCACAGCAGAAAGATCAGGAGGACGCCGATGAATAAGTGGCTGCAGCGCTGGTTGGGTTTGGCGGAGCGCGAGCGTTGGCTGGCTTACGGGGTCGGCTTGAGCCTGCTCGGCATGGTGTATGTGCTGCTGATTGGCGATCCGCTCAGCGCGCGTTTGAGTCAGCAGCAAAGCAGCTGGCAAGAGGCGCAGGCGCGTGAGCTGGCAGCGGCCACCGCGCTGCAAGACTTGCAGCAGCGCCTGGCGGCCGATCCGAATCTTCAGTACCGCAGTGCATTGTTGACCGCATCTGCCAGCCGCGAAGCGCTGATCCAGCAGATCGACCAATACACGGCCGAGTTGGTTACCCCGCAGAAAATGCAAACGGTGTTGCAAGAACTGCTGCGCAAGCAGCCGCAGTTAAGCGTGCTGGCCATGAGCAGTTTCAGTGAGCCGGTGCAGCTCGTTGCCGCTGAACCGCTGCCCGCGCCATCTGCGGCTGCACAAGCGCCTACGCCGCCGGCCGTGACCCTTTACCGCCACGGTTTGGAATTGCAGTTGGAGGGCGGTTATTTCGACTTGCTCAATTACCTGCAAGCCGTTCAGGCCAGCGGTTGGCAGTTGAACTGGGATAGCCTGGATTATCAGGTCGGTGAGGCCGGGCCGGCCAAGGCCAGTATCCGGCTAAAACTCTATACCTTAAGTCGGCATGCGGGGTGGGTAGGTGTTTAGAGCCCTGTTGTTAAGCCTGCTACTCAGCAGCGCCGCGCTGGCTGAGACGGTGGGCCTCGATCCAACATTGCCACCGAGCGCATTGCTGCCGACCGCCCCGGTTGATGCCACTGACAGCCATCCATTGGTGCTACAAGCCATCATGCGCAGCGCCAACGGCAGCCGTGCGGTAATTGGCGGACAAAGCCTGCGGGTGGGCGAGCGCTATGCCGATGCCCGGGTGCTGGCCATTCATGCGCACTCCGTATTGATCGAACGTCAGGGGCAGCGCGTGCTGCTGCGCTTGGCCGAACCTGTTATGCAACCGAGCCGATGATGCCCATGAACAGAATTTTGCCCACTGCCTGCCTGTTGAGCCTGACCTGCCTGCTTGCAGCCTGCCAGACGTTCAAGGATGGCGATGCGCAACTGTATGAGCAAAGCAACAAGTTGCTCGATGAAAGTCTCAAACAGGCCGAAGCCGCGCCCAAGGTCATGCCGCCACTGGCGGTGCAAGCGGCGCTGATCCCACCGCTGGATGGCGGTTTCAGCAGCGGCCCGCGCTTTGACGTAGCCGCCAAAGATATGCCCGCGCGTGAGTTCTTTCTCAGCTTGATGGATGGCGCGGGGCAGAACCTGGTGGTGCACCCGGACGTGAGTGGCACCATCACCTTCAGCCTGCGCCGCGTGACCCTCGACGAAGTCCTGGCGGCGGTGCGCGACAGCTATGGCTATGACTTCCGCCGTACCAGTTACGGTTATCAGATCCTGCCTAATCAGGTGATCACCCGCAGTTACGATATCAATTACCTCAACCTGCAACGTATGGGGCAAACCGACACGCGCGTGAGTTCGGGGCAGGTGGAAAGCACCAGTAATAACAGCGGCGGCAACACCAGCAATAACACTGGCGGTGGTAACAGCAACACCGTCACCACCCTCAATGCCAGCCAGGTGAGCACTTCCAGCAATGTCGATTTTTGGAATGAAGTGCGCCAGGTTGTCGAGATGATTGTGGCGGGCGAAAACAGCAGCGTCATGATCAACCCGCAGGCCAGCCTGCTCGTGGTGCGCGCCCACAGCGCGGCGCAGGAGAACGTTGCGCGGTTTCTTGAGCAGGCCCAGCTCAATCTCCAGCGTCAGGTGATTCTGGAAACCAAGATTCTTGAAGTGCAGCTTTCCGATGGTTTTCAGGCCGGCATCAGTTGGGACCAGATCGGTGGCGATGTCAGCAGCAGCCTGGGGGGCGCGGCATTAAGTGGCCCGCGGGGCGTGGACGGCGTATTTGGTATGGCTCTTAGTTTGGGCGACTTCACCGGTTTGATTGAGTTGCTGGAAACTCAAGGTGAGGTGCGTGTGCTGTCCAGCCCGCGCATTTCTACGCTGAATAACCAAAAGGCGGTGATCAAGGTTGGCACGGACGAGTTTTTTGTCACCAACGTGTCGTCCACCGGCTCGACGGCTACTGCTGGCGGTGTCACCGAGCCGACGCAAGACATCACCCTGACGCCGTTCTTCTCCGGTATTTCCCTGGACGTGACCCCGCAGATCGACCAGAACGACACGGTGACGCTGCACGTACGGCCAACCGTCAGCCGGGTTCGCGACCAGAACAAGACCATCACCCTGGGCGAAGACAACGTCTTCAACCTGCCGCTGGCCCTCTCCACCACACGTCAATCCGACTCCATCGTGCGGGCGCGCAGCGGCCAGGTGGTGGTGATCGGCGGTCTGTTGCAGAGCAACAACGAAAACACCGATGCCAGTATTCCTTGGGCCAGCACATTGCCGATTGTCGGCAACCTGTTCAAACAACAGCGCAAGGCTTTGCAGCAAAGCGAATTGGTGATCCTGATGCGTCCGCAAGTGGTCAGCGAGGACGTCTGGCTCAATGAGCTGCGCAAAAGTGCGCAGACTTACAAAGAGCTGAGATAGGCCGATGTATGAAGCCTTCTTTGGTCTGCACGAAAAACCCTTCGCGCTGACCCCCAACACCGGCTTTCTGGTGCAACTGGCGCCCTATCAGGCATGCCTGAATTTGCTGCGCGTGGCGCTGGGTGAGGGCGAAGGTTTTATCAAGGTGACGGGCGAAGTGGGCACCGGTAAGACCCTGCTATGCCGCACCCTGCTCAATGAGTTGGAGGCAGAGCGTTTTCAGCTCGCCTACCTGCCCAACCCGGGCATGTGCCCATTGGGCTTGCGCCAAGCCTTGGCGCGTGAGTTGGGTATTGTCGAGATCGACGGCCTCGACGCGCAGGCGCTGCTGGACCTGTTGCACCGGCGCTTGATCGAACTGGCCTCCGCTGGAAAAAGCACGGTGCTGCTGATCGATGAGGCGCAGGCCTTGCCCACCGATACCCTCGAAGCGCTGCGCTTGCTGACCAACCTGGAAACTGAAACGACCAAGCTGATTCAGGTGGTGTTGTTCGGTCAGCCCGAGCTGGAGGCCACCCTGGCCCGCCCGGAGTTTCGCCAGTTGCGCCAGCGCATCACCTTTTCCTATCAACTGCGCGCACTGGATGAACGAGACGCCAGCCGCTACCTCAACGAGCGCCTGGCTGTGGCCGGTTACCGGGGCGATCCATTGTTTGAGGGCGCCGCCGTGCGTCGGCTGGTGCAAGGCAGTGGTGGCATTCCACGCTTGCTCAATATCCTCGCGCACAAAGCGCTGATGGTGGCTTACGGCGAAGGCGTGCGTCAGGTTAGCGTCAACCATGTACAGCGAGCGGTGGTCGATACCGACGGCGCGCAGCCTTTTCTGCAGCGCCGCTCGCCTTGGCTGAGGTGGGGTGTGGCTGCCGGCGCGGTGTCGGTTGCCGTGCTGAGCGCCTGGCCTTGGCTTGAGCAGTGGCGGGAGTGGTTGCCATGAGCTTGGTCAACGACATGCTGCGCGATTTAGAAAGTCGTCGCGCTGCGCCTAACGAACGGCTGCAACTTGATGGCCTGTATGCCGTGGACGAGCGCGCCGCCGCACGCCGTGATCGTAGCGCTCGCCTGCGCCGCATTGGCATCGCGGTGCTGGTGCTTATTCTGCTGTTAGTGGTGGGTAGCTTGCTCTACGGGCGTGTGGTCGGCGAAGCGCCGGAGACCACTGTTATCCCCACAGTGATCGAACCCTCCGCAGCGCTGCAGTCAGTGCAGGTTCTGGACATACTGCCGCAGCATGACGCCCGAGGCCTGGTGCTGCAGGTGTTGCTGGATCGCAGTACGACCTATCAGCGGGTTGAAGAAAACGGTTCGGTAAGCCTGCGCCTCAGTGGTGCGCAGTGGCAGGGCGATGTGCAAAGTGGCCGCGTGCAGCGTGACGGTCGCAGCCTGTCCTGGCGCGTCGAGAACGCCGGCTCGGATGTGCAGATTCTAGTGGTGGGTCTGGGTGACAGCCTTGACGTGCGTGATCGCCTTGAGCCTGCCGGTGAACGCTGGATGCTTTGGCTTGAGGTGCCGTTAAACCCCATTGCACAGGCCGCTGAACCCGCGCTGGTGTTGGGTCACCTGCCCACGGCGCAAGCGGATATGCCCGCTGCCGAGCCGGCGTTGCCTGCCTGGGTCAGCGCCCCGGTTCCTGCGCCCACTGCCGAACCCCGCGTGCCTGAAATACGCGCCGAGGCCCCGATTTCCGCACCCGTTGCGCCCGCCCGTAAGGCTGAGGTGAAGATTGCCGCGCATCAGCCGGATGCCATAGCGCTGGCGCGGCAGGCCCTGCAGGACGGTGACAGTGCACGCGCCATCAACTTGCTTGAACCGTTGCAGCACAGCTCAAGCAACCCGGAGGCAAAACGCTGGCTGGCGCGCGCCTATCTGGCGGCCGGTGACCAGCAGCGCTTGCTCGACTGGCTGCCCGCCCAACTGGCGCAGCAGCCGCACGACAGTGAACTGCGCCTGCTGCTCGCGCGTGCGCAATTGCACGCTGGAGAAACCCGCAGCGCCGTCGCCACGTTGGAGCAAAATCCGCCACGTTTAGAGCAGGACCCTACTTACTTTGCCTTGCTCGCTGCCAGCTACCAGCAAACCGAGCAGTGGCAGAACAGCGCCGAGCTGTACCAACGCATGATTGCCTTACGACCGAGCCAGTCGACCTGGCAGCTGGGTTTGGCGATTGCTCTGGAGCAGCTTGATCAACCGGCCGAAGCAGGCCGCCATTATCGTCTGGCCCTGCAAGGGTCAGGTCTGGACGACAGCGCCCGCCGCTTCGCCAGTGAACGCGCCACGGCGCTGGGAGGCCGTTGATGAGTCAGGAAGATCTTCGCCAGCGTAAGGTGCGCCTGGGCGACCTGCTGATTCAGGCCGGTTTGCTGAGCGATGCACAGCTGCAACTGGCCCTGCAGGAGCAAAAACGCACCGGTGCCAAACTGGGCCGTACGGTGGTCGATCTCGGCTTCGTCGCCGAGGTCAAGCTGCTCACCGCGCTGTCCGAGCAGTTGAAGATTCCGTTTATCGACCTCCGGCATTTCCGCTTTGATCAAGAACTGGTGCAACGGCTGCAAGAAGCCATGGCCCGGCGCTTCCGCGCGCTGGTGCTGTCACGCGAAGGCGATGGCTTGCTGGTGGGCATGTCTGACCCGCTGGACTTGTTTGCCCTCGATGAGATGGAGCGCATCTTCAAGACCCGCGTGCACCCGGCCGTGGTGCGCGAGGCCGAGCTGCTGGCCACCCTCGACACCGTGTACCGACGCACCAGCGAGATTGCCTCGATTGCCGGCGAGCTGGAAGGCGAGCTGAAGGACAGTGACTTCGACCTGTCCAAACTGGGTGCCGACAACAACACCGAAGCACCGGTGGTGCGCCTGCTGCAGACGCTGTTCGAGGATGCGGTGCAGATGAAGGCATCGGACATTCACATCGAGCCGGACGAGGGCGTGGTGCGCATCCGCCAGCGTATCGACGGCGTGCTCAACGAGCAGGTGATGAAAGAGGCGCGCGTGGCCTCGGCGCTGGTGATGCGCCTGAAGATCATGTCCGGGCTGGATATCTCGGAAAAACGCCTGCCACAGGACGGTCGCTTCAACATCCGCGTCAAGGGCCGCGCCATCGACGTGCGGGTCTCGACCATGCCGGTGCAATACGGCGAATCGGTGGTGATGCGCTTACTCGACCAGACGGCCGGGGTCTCCAACCTAGACGCCAGCGGCATGCCGCCCGACATGCTGGTGCGCTTTCGCCGCCTGCTGCAACGGCCGTTCGGCATGGTGCTGGTCACCGGCCCCACCGGCTCGGGTAAAACCACCACCCTGTATGCCGGGCTGTCCGAGCTGAACAGCCCGGAGAAAAAGATCATCACCGTGGAAGACCCGGTGGAATACCGCTTGCCGCGCATCAACCAAGTGCAGGTCAACGCCAAGATCGATCTGAGCTTTGCCCGCGTGCTGCGCGCCGCCCTGCGTCAGGACCCGGATATCGTGCTGATCGGTGAGATGCGCGATCAGGAAACCGCTGAAATCGGCCTGCGTGCGGCGCTGACCGGTCACCTGGTGCTGTCCACGCTGCACACCAACGATGCGCTTACTTCGGCCATGCGCCTGATCGACATGGGCGCCGAACCCTTTCTCGTGGCCACCTCGCTGAATGCGGTGCTGGCCCAGCGTCTGGTGCGCCGCGTGTGCGAGAACTGCATGGAAGACCACAGCCCTGAGCCGCGCCAACTGGCCTGGCTGGAAGTGCTCTACAAAGCTTCGCTGCAAGGCCGCAGCTTTAAGCGCGGCACGGGTTGCCACCAATGCCACAACACCGGCTATGCCGGCCGAATCGGCGTGTATGAACTGCTGGAAATGGACGAGGCCATGATCGCCGCCCTCCGTCGCAGCGACCCGCAAGGCTTTGCCGAGGCGGCGCAAATCAGCGCCGGTTATCGCCCCTTGGCCGCCTGTGCGCTGGACTACGCCCTAGCGGGTGTGACCAGCGTCGATGAGGTCTTGAAAGTCTGCGCCACCCTCACCGATGAGGCGCTGGGCTAATGCGGGCGGTTCTCGCCTTGGCGCGGCAGCCTAGCAGCCTGTCGGACTTTTCCCCTCGCCGGTAGAATTGCGCATCGCTCCTGGAACCTGACTGTATGAGCCGCTTTCGACCGATAAACCGCGA
>LNFM01001677.1_pt1 | contig 57623 bp, 48 predicted proteins | sample 596031 | NCBI WGS metagenome assembly LNFM01 (sample SAMN04254537, study PRJNA301005) | activated carbon metagenome | isolation source: dual media filters at the Ann Arbor, Michigan drinking water treatment plant | place: USA: Ann Arbor | reverse complement strand
GCTCTTCCACGACAGCCCCTATTCGGTGTCGAAGCTGGTGGGCGAACTCTATGGAAACTACTTTTTTCTTCGACATCAGTTTCCGATCGTTAAGGCGAGGTTCTCTAACGTGTACGGACCGCGCGAGATTCTGGGTGCAGGGCGCTGGCGGGGCACGGTCCATACGGTGTGGAGAAACGTCATACCCTCATTCATGTGGCGCTCCCTTGCGGGCGAGGCGTTGCCGCTGGACAACGCTGGGCGGACCGGTCGCGACTTCATTTTCGTGGAGGACATCGCGCGCGGCCTGATGGCGTGTGCGCTGCGCGGGAGGGCAGGGGAGGCCTACAACCTGGCCACTGGCCGCGAGACCACGATCCTTGAGCTGGCAACGATGATCAACGCACTCACCGGCAACCGCACCGCCCCTGACCTCCACCCAGCGCGAGAGTGGGACCGCTCAGGCAACCGGTTCGCTTCGGCCGAGAAGGCGAAGCGCGATCTCGACTTCGAGGCAACCGTAGACATGCGCACAGGGCTTGCGCGCACTGTCGAGTGGACAATGGCCAATCGCCGGACCATCGAGCGCTGTATCTCACAGCATGCGAAGATGATGGCGCAGGTAACTGGCGACGCTGGATAGCGAGAGGCCCCGTCCAGATGCCACGCGCAGTTATTCTCACTTTCGATGAGCGGGTGGACCGGCGCATTCTGCGTGAGGCCGAGTCACTGCAGGCTGCGGGGTTCGAGGTCGTGGGTATCGCCAGCCCGCGCTATGGCGGCGAGACCGACCCGGACCCTCACTGGCTGCAGCGCGTCGATCCTGCAGAGGCAGTTACCAGGGCGGCGGGGGGTAGATTCCGGGCGCTCTGGGCCCGCCATGGGCGCTCACTCGCGGCGCGGTATCCGTTCGTGCGCAACGTGGCTGGGGCCGCTCGCCAGTTGTTGAACCGCTGCCGCGCGTATGATCCTACGAGCCGCGTCGACGCACTCATCTATCCTGCCGCGTCAAGAGTTGTGGCTGACGTCTACATCGCACATGACTTGCCATTGCTTGCGACCGCTGTGCGCTGCGCGCAGCTGCACGGCGCGGTGAGCGTGTATGACAGCCACGAGCTTTGGGCCGAGCAGGAGTTCGAGGCGGGCGTCAAGGCCAAGTGGCGGACACTCGAAGCAACATGGATCGGAGCGGCCGACGCCGTGGTCGCCGTCAACATATCCATCGCGGAAGAACTGAAGCGCCGCTACAAGTTATCGCAGGTCGCGGTCGTACATAACGCCGAGTATCCGTTGGTCCCAGCCCGGATCAAGCCTCGCCTGCTCCACCAGTACTTCGGTCTCCCTCCCGAAGCACGCATAGTGCTGTTCCAAGGTGGCTATAGCGCGACCCGCAACCTTGACAACCTTATCGGAGCGTTCGCGCAGGTCCAAGACCCGAGCCTGCACTTGGTGATGCTTGGCTGGGGAGAAATGAGGGGTCGGCTCGAGCGCATGGTGCACAAGCGCAACCTCGCGGCACGCGTGCACTTCCACCCGAAGGTCGCGCAGGATGTATTGCTGTCGTACACTCAGTCAGCGGATCTTGGAATCATCCCTTATCGGCCCGTATGCCTGAACACGCGCTTCTGCACGCCCAACAAGCTTTTCGAGTTCATTGCCGCGGGATTGCCGATCGTGGCGAGCGACCTGCCGGAGTTGCGCCGTTTCGTTGTGGGGCTCGACATCGGCCTGGTTGGCGACACCGCCTCAGCGCAAGGAATCGCCGCGTTGCTCGATAAATTCTTCGCTGACCCCGCGCAAGCCACTCGCTTCACCGCCAACATGCCCGCTGCTCAGCGACGCGCATCTTGGGCGGTAGAAGAGGTCGTTTTCATGGACGCCGTGCACGCCGCGCTGAGGCGGGGTACAGAGCGCGCAGGCAACCTGCTTGCTGCGGGCGTGCCTACTCCTACCGCCCCGCAGGCATGACCCCGCGTACGCAAACCATCCTGACCGTGCTCGGCGCTCGCCCGCAATTCATCAAAGCAGCGGTGGTCTCACGGGCGTTAGCTGCGCGCTCGCGGATCTGCGAGCATATCGTGCACACTGGCCAGCACTTCGACGACAGCATGTCTGACGTTTTTTTTCGCGAACTGGGTATCCCAGAGCCACGCTGGAACCTCGGGGTGAGTGGTCTAAGCCACGGTGCGATGACGGGTCGCATGCTGGAAGGGATCGAGGCGATTCTGGTCGCGGAACGACCTGACATGGTGCTGGTGTACGGCGACACTACCTCAACGCTTGCCGGTGCACTGGCTGCAGCCAAGCTTGGCATCCCCATCTCCCATGTGGAGGCAGGTCTGCGCTCGTTCAACAGGGCGATGCCCGAGGAGATCAACCGCGTCCTCACCGATCACGCGGCTCAGTTACTGTTTGCGCCCACGGCTGCAGCCGTGGCCAATCTGCGCCGGGAAGGATTTCCCGAAGCAGCAGTCCACCGCGTGGGGGACGTGATGTACGACGGCTGCCTCGCATACGGCGCGCTCGCGGCCGAGCGCAGCACCATTCTGAGGGACCTGGACCTGCTGGGAAGGCCCTATGTTCTCGCCACCTTTCACCGGCAGGAAAATACTGACGATCCAAGCCGGCTAGCAACGATCGTTCGGGCTCTCGCCGCCACGGCATCGCACATCACGGTAGTGGTCCCATTGCATCCCCGCACCCGGCGCATCCTCTCGAACATGCCGCAGATCGCCGACCCACTTGCGCGCCTGCGCTTGTCGGAACCGCTCGGCCTCTTCGACATGATGGTACTCGAACGGCACGCCCGCTTGATCGCGACTGACTCGGGCGGCGTGCAGAAGGAGGCGTACTTTCACGGCGTACCGTGCGTAACGCTGCGACACGAGACCGAATGGGTGGAACTGGTGGAGATTGGCGCGAACCGTCTTGCGCCGCCCGAGGACGAGGGCACCCTCACTGAGACGATCCGGACGATGCTCGACGTCGATCGCGCAACGTTTGCCGGACATGCCCCCTTCGGCGACGGTCGCGCAGCCGAGCGCATCGTCGATGTGATTGCCGAGGCGCGATGATCCGTCGCGATCGAATCTTCGGCGTTTACGCGTTTCCGCGCTGAAATGTGCGGAATCGCTGCCCTCATCGGCATGAGCAATCCTGTCGATTGGACTGTACTCTGCGCGACGGCGACGACGGCCTGCCATCGCGGCCCTGAAGACGGAGGCGCTGTACTCTTCAGTGACGATTGGCGAGTACACGCGGGATCTGTCGATGAGCCTTCAGAGTTCGCACGATCCGATGTTCGGGCCGCTCTCGCGCATTGGTGCCTTGCCATAGTTCATCTATCGGATGCCGGACATCATCCGATGGGCCGCTCTGATGGCCGATATTGGATCGTCTTCAATGGCGAAGGTTACAACCACATCGCGCTGCGCGAAGAGCTGATTTCGCTTGACCACGTGTTCCACAAAGCGACCGACACGGAGGTGCTGCTTGAGGCTTACTCGCAATGGGGAGAGCAATGTCTTGATCGCTTGAACGGCATGTTCGCGCTCGTACTAGTCGACCGTCTTGTGAAACGGGTGTTCGCGGCCCGTGACAGTTGTGGGGCACAGCCTCTTTACTGGTGGCGCTCCCCAGCTGGGTTCGTTGCGTTTGCCTCTGAGATCAAGCAATTCACCGTGCCGGCGGGGTGGGGTGCGCGATTGAACGGCCCGCGTGCTCGTGACTTCCTAGCCTGGAACATACTCGATCAAACTCCAGTAACGCTGTTCACCGCCCACGCTGTGCGAGAGAGACAGCAGACCGCGGCCGATCATTCAGGACGCCTACCGGAACGTCCAGGCCGTGAGCGCGGTCAGCCACGCGCTCGCCAGCCGGATCGAATCGCTGCAACTCGCGCGCGCGGTGCAGGTACTGCCCAACTTCATCGACGAAGGATTCGGCACGATCGCGCATGCCGCGCAACCATCGAACGAGGAGTGTTCCTTCCTGAGCGCATGAGGGCCCAGCCATGCCAAGGGCACCGATGTCCTGCCTCAGGCCTTCGCCCTCTTGCCCGGTCCTGCCCGCCTCACCTTCGTCGGGCAAAGCGCGGAGTCGCCCTTCTTACAGCGCATGGCGAAAAGCCTCGGGGTCGCCGACCGGATGCGCTGGCCGGGCGCCTTGCCGCACGATCGGGTATCCGCCGCTTATCGGGCTCCCGACGTGTTCGTGCTACCCAGCAGGGGAAGACCTTCGGGATGACACCGATCGAGGCGCTGGCGAACAGGAAGCCCTTGGTCGCAACCCGGTGCGGCGGTCCGGACGATATCGTTCACGCTGGCAACGGCCTGCTGGTTCCCGTGGATGATGTGCAGGCCCTGGCGGCCGCCATGGAACAGATGCGCAACGCTTACCGCAGCTTCGATCCTGGCGCGCTGCGTGCCGACGCCCTCTCGCGTTTTGGCGTCGCATCGGTCGCTTGCCGCTTCGAGTCCTGGTACCGAGGCCTGCTGGATGGGCGCCAGATGATCGTCAACCGCTGAAATGGCCACCACGCGCGCTGGCGTAGTGATGCTGACGCCGGATCGGCAGATCGATCGCCGCATCCTCCTGGCGGCTGACAGCCTGGAAGCCGCCGGCTGGGACGTCACCATCGTTGCGATGCCCCTCGACACTCCCGGGCGCGACGACCGGCGCGTGGTACGCATTGGCACGAATGCGGGGGCTGCAAACCGCGAAAATCGAGTACTCGATGCCTATCGCTGGGTGCGTGGCCACCTGCCGATGAACGGGCGCCTGATGCGCTGGATGAAGCGCATGGCGTGGCGCTACCTGGTGGATCAGGAATCGTTCTACCTCAAGCTCTTCTACGCGACCGCGTCGCGATACTCACCTCGCGTGTTCGTGGCGAACGATCTGCCGATGTTGCCTCTGGCCAGGAAACTGGCCGAAGCATGCGGCGCCAGGCTGGTGTACGACAGCCACGAACTCTACAGCGAGCAGGATTTCTCGGACCGCGAGCGACGCCGCTGGGCCGAGATAGAAGCGAAATACATCGGTGCCTGCGACGTGGTGATCACGGTCAACCCGTCGATCGCCACCGAACTGGAGCAACGATACGGGCTCTCCGGGGTCCGCGTGATCTACAACGCCGAGCGCGCGCGGGGCACGCCTCCAGCTTCGCGCAGGCTGCACGAAGCCTTCGCCCTGTCCGCCGAGAAACGCATCGTGCTGCTGCAGGGGGGGCTGTCCGCCGGGCGGAACCTCGAGGTGCTGGTTGACGCCATGCGCTACGTGCAGCACCCTGACGTGGTGCTGGTCGTGCTGGGCGAGGGCCTGCTGTTGCACCGGCTCCAGCAGATCGCACGACAGGAGGGACTGAAAGGCCGCGTCTTCTTCCATGCCGCGGTCCCGCAGAGCGAGCTTCTGGGACTGACTGCGTCTGCAGACGCCGGCGTGATCCCCTACCAATCGACCTGCCTGAACAACCACTATTGCACGCCGAACAAGCTGTTTGAATTCATCGCCGCAGGCCTGCCCATCCTCGCCACGGATTTGCCCGAGATTGGAAGAATCGTGACAGGGCACGCGATCGGCCTTGTCGGAGACACGGGCTCGCCCCGGAAGCTGGCGGCGCTGATGGATGATTTCTTCTCGGATGCACAACGCCTTGCCTCGTGGAGGGCGCAGGTATTGGTAGCGCGCCAGGTGATCTGCTGGGAGCAGGAAGAGAAGAAACTCGCCGAGATCTACGAGGCCTTGCGATGAAAGTGGTTGTCGTCTACCAGTACTATCAGGGCCACGGCGCGCCCGGGCATTCCCTGGTGTACGAATTGACTCAGTTCCTCGCCGAACGCGGCCATGAGGTGACCGTGGTGTCCGGCGAAACCGGCTACATGCAGCATCAGATGCCCACCCTGCCCTGGTACCGGCGCATCGTCCGGAGGGAGCGCGATGGCAAGGTAAACGTCGTTCGAACCTTTACCTATTCGGAGTCGCGCAGGAGCTACCTTGGGCGCTTGCTGGGTTTCATCTCTTTCTCCCTTTCGTGCCCGCTCGGGTTGGCGATGGCCAACAAGCCGGACGTGGTCCTGGCGTCTTCGCCACCCATCTTCCCGATGTTCTCGGCCTGGATGATCTGCAAGCTGCGTCGCATCCCGTTCGTGATGGAAGTGCGCGACCTGTGGCCTGCCTCCGCAGTGCAGATGGGCATCCTGAAGAACCGGCAACTCATCGGAATCATGGCGTGGATGGAGCGCGTCCTCTACAACGACGCGGCGAAGATCGTTGCCTTGACGGAGGGCATACGGAACGACATCTGCTCGCGAGGATGGCCAGAGAGCAAGGTGGAACTGGTGACGTGCGGCGTGGATTTCGACAAGCTCTACCCGGACGCGCTCGGAGCCGCCTTCATCCGGAGCAGGCATGGCTGGCAGGACAAGCGGGTCGTCATGTACTTCGGCGCGATGGGCGAAGCCAACAACCTGCCCGTGATCCTGCGCACCGCACAACGCCTGCAGACGCGGAAAGACATTCTGTTCGTCTTGATCGGCGACGGCATGAAGAGGCTTGAAACCGAGAAGCAGATGGCGGCAATGGGCTTGAGCAATGTCCTCTTGCCGCCGCCCGTGCCCAAGGACGATGCGCGCCTGTTCATCAATGCGGCCGACCTGTGTCTGGTCACCCTGCGGGACATCCCCCTGTTCGACGGTGCGATTCCCACGAAGTTGATCGACTACATGGCGTGTGGCAAGGCGGTGCTTTGCGGGGTTCGCGGCGAGGCAGAGCGCATCGTGGATGGCGCGGGTGGGGGGGTGATGTTCGAACCCGACAACGACGAACAGCTCGGCGCCCTCGTACTCGAACTGTTGAGCGACAGGAGTCGGGTCGACAGGATGGGGGCCGGCGGCCTGGCTTACGTGAAGCGCCGCTTTTCTGCGGTAACGATGCGGCAGCAGATGGAGTCGGTTCTGTCGGCGGTCGCCCGAAACGCCCACGACGTCGGAGGAGGGGAAGGTGGGCTGAGATGAACCCGCCTCGGGCAGGACGCATTGTCATCGTGGGCGCCTCCAGCCAGATCGGCAGGGCGCTTGTCCCACGGCTGGCATCTGCAGGCCATCAAGTCAGCTGCGTTGGCCGGGAGAACCGGGACGCCATCGACGGCGGCACCACACACGTTTTCGACGAATCGCGCGGCAGCTTCGTTCCGCACCTCGAACCCGCGGATGCGGTGATCTCCCTGGCGCCACTTCCCACAGTGGAGCTTGTGATGACGATGGCGCAAGCACTCGAGGCGAAGCGAATCATCGTCTTCGGCTCGACGGGCGTGTTCTCGAAGCGCGGATCGACCTCGGCGATCGAACAGGATTTCGTGGCGCAGCAGGAGCGGGCCGAAGCCCTGCTTTCGGCGCGTTGTGGTGAGCTGGGCATCGGCTGGACGTTGTTCCGTCCCACCATGATCTATGGCGCCGACGCCGACCTGAACGTTTCCTTCATCAGGGCGATGATCTCCCGGTTCGGGGTATTCCCGATACCGACTGGTGCGAGTGGCTTGCGCCAACCGGTCCATGTGGATGACCTGGCCGGCGCCTGCGTTGCAGCCCTGGGGCGCGAAACGACCCTCAACAAGGCGTACAACCTCGGGGGCGGCGAGGTCCTGGGGTTTCCAGCACTGATCCGGCGAATCTTCGGGGCAGAGGGAAGGAAGCCGGTGCTGGTTCCGGTCCCTGTCGCCCTTTACCGACTCTTGATCGCGGTAGCGAAACGCTTTCCAAAGGCCGCATTCGTTCGAGAAGAAATGGTCGAACGGATGTTCCGGGACCTCACCGTCGACAACCAGGCGGCAACGGATGATTTCGGCTACGCCCCTCGACGCTTCTGCCCCCAGGTCAAGACGCAAAGTCGGGACGCCAGTCCCTGAGCCCCGGCGACCACCCCTGTTCCAGGGCACTCCGGGGATACATGGTGGAGACGAGGAGGATCGAACTCCCGACCTTCGCATTGCGAACGCGACGCTCTCCCAGCTGAGCTACGTCCCCACGGGCCGGAACGGGTCGGGGCACCCTCGAAAACAGGCCCCTGCGGTTCCGGCGAGCGAAATTATGCCTGAAACCCTTGCCACCGTGAACCGGTATCTGCACGGCCGGTCCGTATAATTGTCGGCCCCGGGCTTCCGGCCCCTCCCCCGTCGCCGATTTTCCCATGCAGATCACCCCGCCTTTCGCCTATCCCGAGATCGACACCCTCAAGAAGACCGACCGCGTTGCCGAAGCCGGGCGACACGCCGGCGTTCTGCCGCGACCTGCACGTGATCCCGGTGTCCTACACCGAGATCCCGGTCGCGCAGCGCGACTATCCGATCGTCTTCGTGTCCGCCGACAACGGCGCGACCTACATGACCATGGCCATCCTCGGGCTGAAGGCGAAGCAGAACCTGTTCGTGTCGCCACTGGGCTGGGACCGCTCGGTCTACGTGCCGGCCTATGTGCGGCGCTTCCCGTTCTGCATGGCCAAGGTGGCGGTCGACAATGCCCAGCGCGACGAGCGGGTGGTCTGCGTGGCGAAGAACGCGGTGGTGCCCGAAGGCGATGCGTTGTTCGACCAGGCGGGCAACCAGACCGCCGAATGGCAGGCGCTCGAGAAGCTGCTGCAGGAGTACGAGACCGACCTGGTGCGCAGCGAAGAGCTGTGCAAGGTGGTTGCCGGCCTGGGCATCCTCGAGCCGTTCAACATGCAGGCCTCGCTCACCTCCGGCGCGACGCTGCAGCTGACCGGCATGCACCGCGTGGACGAGTCCAGGCTCAACGCACTCGACCCGGCGAAGCTGCAGGAGCTCGCGCGCAAGGGCGTGCTGTCGCGCCTGTATTCGCACCTGCTTTCGCTGGAGAATTTCCGCCGGCTGTCCGACCGTGCAGCGGCCATGGAGCCCGCCGCGGGCCAGCCGCCCGCCGGTTCCCCGCTGCAGTAACCCGGGCGTGGCCGGCGGCGCTACTGCGCGGCCGGCGCCGGCTCGACCGACCGGCGCATCGCCACCGCGATCATCGCCACGCCGACCACCGCCATCGGCACGCTCAGCCACTGCCCCATCGTCAGCCCGAAGCCGAGCGTGCCCAGGAACGCATCGGGCTCGCGCGCGAACTCGGCGATGAAACGGAACACGGCATAGCCGGCCAGGAACACACCGGACACCAGCCCGCGCGGCCGAGGCCGGCGCGCCACCCAGGCGAGCAACGCATACAGCGCGACGCCCTCGAGCGCGAACTGGTAGAGCTGCGACGGATGACGGGGCAGGTGGTCGACGTACGGGAAGATCATCCCCCAGGGCAGGTCGGTCGGCCGGCCCCAGAGCTCGCCGTTGATGAAGTTGCCCATCCGGCCCGCCGCCAGCCCGAGCGGGATCAGGGGCGCGATGAAGTCCGTGAGCTGCAGCCAGCGCATGCCGATCGACCGGGCATACAGCCAGGTGGCCACCAGCACGCCGCACAGCCCGCCATGGAACGACATGCCGCCCTGCCATACATAGAGCACGCTGACCGGGTCGGCCAGGTACTCACCCGGCTTGTAGAACAGGATGTAGCCGAGCCGCCCGCCGAGCACGACGCCGATCACGCCGTAGAACAGCAGGTCGTCCACCTGCGAGGAGGCGATGCCCCAGCGCGGTTCGGCCTTCGCCTGCTGCTTGCCCAGCCACAGGAACAGCCCGAAGGCGAGCAGGTACATCAGGCCGTACCAGCGGATCGCCAGCGGTCCCAGCTGGAGGGCAATCGGGTCGAAATCGGGGAACACGAACATCCGGGGATGTTACCCCGGCAGCCCGGAAATGAACGTCGATGCAGGTCAGGCCGTGGACGGTGGCCGGCCCGTGCCCCGGGTGGGCGCTGCTATCATCCGCAGTCATGCGCAATATCGAACAAGGCAAACGAGGAGTACCCCGATGGCAGAGAACTGGCGCTCGAAACTGATCACCGCGGGCGTGGCCCGCAGCCCGAACCGCGCGATGCTGCGCGCCGTCGGCTTCGGCGATGGCGATTTCACCAAGCCGATCGTCGGCGTGGCCAACACCCATTCGACGATGAATCCGTGCAACGCCGGCATCCAGCCGCTGGTCGACCGCGCCACGGCGGCGCTGAAGACCGCTGGCGCAATGCCGCAGATGTTCGGCGTGCCGACCATCACCGACGGCATCGGCATGGGCACCGACGGCATGAAGTATTCGCTGGTGTCGCGCGAGGTGATCGCCGATGCGATCGAGTGCTCGGTGAACGGCCAGATGATGGACGGCGTGATCACCTTCGGCGGCTGCGACAAGAACATGCCGGGCTGCATGATCGCGCTGGCACGCATCAACGTGCCCTCGATCTTCGTCTATGCAGGCACCATCAAGCCGGGCCGCTGGAAGGGGCAGGACCTCACCATCGTGTCCGCGTTCGAGGCGGTCGGCGCGTTCGCCGCCGGCAAGATGTCCGAGGAAGACTTCGTCGGCATCGAGAAGAACGCCTGCCCGAGCGTGGGCGCCTGCGGCGGCATGTACACCGCGAACACGATGTCCTCCTCGTTCGAGGCGATGGGCATGAGCCTGCTCGGCTCCTCCCAGATGTCCTCGCCCGATCCCGAGAAGGCCGACTCGGCCGCGCTGTCCGCCGAAGTGCTGGTGCAGGCAATCGGGAAGAACCTGCGCCCGCGCGACATCATCACCCGCAAGTCGATCGAGAACGCGGTGGCGCTGATCATGGCCACCGGCGGCTCGACCAATGCCGTGCTGCACTTCCTGGCCATCGCTTCGGCCGCCGACGTCGAGTGGACGATCGACGATTTCGAGCGCGTACGCCGGCGAGTGCCCGTGCTGTGCGACCTGAAACCGTCCGGCAAGTACGTGGCCGCCGACTTCCACCGCGCCGGCGGCGTGCCGGTCGTGCTGAAGATGCTGCTCGACAAGGGGCTGCTGCACGGCGACTGCATGACCATCACCGGCCGAACGATGGCGGAAGAACTCGCGCTGCATCCGACCACCCGCCGTGACGACCAGGACGTGATCCGTGCCTGGGACAACCCGATGTATGCCGAGGGCCACCTGGCGATCCTCAAGGGCAACCTGTCGCCCGAAGGCTGCGTGGCGAAGGTGAGCGGCCTGAAGCAGCGCAAGATCACCGGCCCGGCGCGCGTGTTCGACTCCGAGAACGAGGTGATGGCCGCGATCATGGCGCGGAAGATCGTCGCCGGCGATGTCCTGGTGATCCGCTATGAAGGTCCGAAAGGCGGCCCCGGCATGCAGGAGATGCTGGCGCCGACGGCGGCACTGATCGGCCAGGAGCTCGGCGATTCGGTCGGCCTGATCACCGACGGCCGGTTCTCGGGCGGCACCTGGGGCCTGGTAGTCGGCCACATCTCGCCCGAGGCGCAGGTGGGCGGCCCGATCGCCTTCGTCAAGGAAGGCGATTCGATCACCATCGACGCCGACCAACTGCTGATCCAGCTCAATGTCGACGACGCGGAGATCGCACGTCGCAAGGTCGGCTGGACGCCGCGGCCGCTGCGCTTCAACCGAGGGCTGATGGGCAAGTTCCTCCGCCAGGTGTCGAGCGCCAGCAAGGGGGCCGTGACCGACCTGTTCGAAGACTGACCACTCCCGCCTGCCCCTGCGCGGGGGCAGGCGGCGCTAAAGTTCCATCGCGGTTCCGCCGTTATCCGGACATCGACGTGCTTCGGAACCGCCTGAATGTCGCTTCAACCCCTTCGCAAGGACGATCTCCAGCTCGGAAAGCCGATCCCGTACTCGGTCTATGACAAGGACCGGGTGCTCCTCCTCGGCCATGGCTGCGTGATCGAGTCCGACGTCGTCCTGCAGTCGCTGCGCGACCAGGGCATGTTCAGCGACGACACCAAGCCGCAGGGCAAGGGGCTGCTGTACCGGCCGTCGGTGCTTGCGTCGCAGCTTGCCTCGAACGAAGGCGCCGAACGTCGAGGCCCCGCCACGGAAGACCTGCCGGTGGCGAAGGCGGTATCCGACATGCCCGAGGAAGCCCTGATCGGCTTCCTGGAAACCACGCTGCGCATGGGCGATCCGCTGCAGCTGCGTTTCGACGACGGCACCACCGACCGCTACCCGGTGCGACTGATCGGCGCGCTCGAGAAGCGCAGCCTGCTGGTGAGCCATCCGGTGGTCGACGGCTCGATGATCTACATGAAGGACGGACAGCGGCTGAAGGTCATGGCACTGCGCGGCAAGTTCGCCTACAGCTTCGACACGTCCGTGCTCAAGTGCCAGCTCGCGCCCTACCCTTACCTGCACCTGACACTGCCCGCCCATGTGCGCAGCACGTCGATCCGCAAGGCGCACCGGATCCAGCTGAACGCGGTGGCCTCGGTCGGCCGTGCCGGCCAGCGCGGCCGGGTCGCGTGCAACATGAAGGACCTGAGCATCGCGGGCATGCTGGTGTACGTGCCGCGCGAGCTCGCGGTGGTCGGTACCGCGGTCGAGGTCGCGTTCCGGCTCCAGGTCAGTGGCGAACCGATCACCTTCGACATGCCGGGGACGATCCGCAACGCCCGCGAGGCTGACGATGCCTCGAGCCAGTACCGCGCCTGCGGTCTCGAGTTCTCCGACCTCGACCGGCCCCAGCGCAACGCGCTGCAGCTGTTCATCTACGAGCGGATGCTCAGCGAGCTGTGACCCTGCCGGGGAATTCAGGATCGGCGGGTCAACCCCGCCTGCCGCAACGGCGTTACTGACTGGGCACGCGTCCGGCAATGCCGCCGACAACGCGGCGTCGGATATACTTCCGCACGTTTTATTCCGGAGGATTCAAATGAAGAACTGGGTTGGTTCTGTCGCGGTCGCCGCGATGCTGTCCGCCGGCGCGGTGTCCGGCGCCTTTGCGCAGGCCAAGGGTGCGCCCGCAAATCCCGCCGCCGGGAAAGAACTGCTGGCCAAGAGCGGCTGCCTGGCCTGCCACGCGGTCGACAAGAAACTGGTCGGTCCGGCACACCTCGACGTCGCGAACAAGTACCGCAACGTCAAGGGCGCGGAAGACAAGCTGGTCGCCCATGTGCTGAATGGCGGCGGCGGGGTCTGGGGCCCGATCGCGATGCCTCCGCACAAGCACATCGCGGAAGCCGACATCCGCTCCATGGTGCGCTACATCCTCACCTACAAGTAAGCGTGCCACGACCCTCGGGTCGTCTCGAAGCCGGCCATTGGCCGGCTTTTTCTTTTGGCGGGTCAGGACAGTCCTGCGGTCCCCAGCGCCAGCACGATGTAGCGGCCTGCCTTCGCGAGCGTGACCAGCAGCAGGAAGGTCGGAAACGGCTCGCGCAGCACGCCGGCGACCACGGTCAGGGGATCGCCGATCACCGGCACCCAGCTGAGCAGCAACGACCACCGGCCGTGGCGCCGGTACCAGCGGCCCGCACGGTCCATCGACGCCGGACCGACCGGAAACCAGCGCCGGTCGCGGTAACGTTCGATGCCTCGGCCCAGCCACCAGTTGATGACCGATCCGAGCACGTTGCCGACCGTGGCCACCAGCACCAGGAGCCAGGGCTGCTGCTGCCCGGCCAGCAGCAGGCCGACCAGCACGGCCTCGGACTGCATCGGCAGCAACGTGGCGGCGACCAGTGCCGAGAGAAACAACAGGCTGAGTGCGGCGAAATCGGGCATGGGGCAATCGGCCGTGCGGCGGCATTTCGGGGCGTCGTCCGGGGCGAGGTCCCGCGAGTGCGGATGCTGGACGAGAATTTCCCCGTAGCCTAAGCTACTTGGCGCGGTTTCCTGAGACAATTTCAGGGATTGCGAAAAGCGTGCCGAGAACGGCCTGTCGGCCCTGCTCCCGGGGCACGCCTGCTCAAGTCCGAGTAATGCCATCCGTTAAGTCCGGATGTCCCCGAGAGGCTTGCTGTCCGTGTTCCGACTCGCCCTGCGTCGCGCCTTGCCCGGTGCCGGTTCCCCGGCCACCCAGCCTGTCCGCCCCGGACTGGCCGGGCGGCCGCGCATCGCGCTGATCGCGCTGATCACCGTCCTGCTGCTCGGCGCGCTCGCGTTCGTGTACTGGAAGACCCGTCCGCTCGATGAACGCGCGGTGGTCGAGATCAGCGGCCAGTTGCGTGCGCTGAAGGAACTCGAGGCACGCTGGGACACCATCCTGCTGCGCGCAGCCACCGATCCCGAACGCGGCTACGAAGCCGCGGTCAACCTGGTGCCCAGCGTCGGGAAGACGCTGCGCGCGCTGCAGCAGTCCTCGGCGCGGCTTCCGTCGGCGACGCTGCGCGACCGGTTGCCCGACATGATCGGCTCCTTCCAGGAAAAGAACGCGGTGACCGTGAGCTTCCTGTCGGAATCGAACTTCGTGATCACCAGCATGCCTGAAGTGCAGCAATGGTTCGCGGAGTACGTCTCTGCGTTGCGTGCGACGCGGCAGGTCGATGCGGCCACGCAGCGAACGCTGCTCAACCTCGAACGCGTGGCCACCCAGGCGGCCGCAGACCTGGGCGCCTACGTCATCGATGGTTCGCCGGAACGGGCGCGGTCGATCAACGCCGCGCTCACCGGCCTCAGCGAGGCACGCCCCGACTACTCGACGGCGCGGCTCACCGCCGCGCGCGATTCGCTGGCCAGGCTGGGCCGCGAGGTGGTGCAACGCCGGCAGCTCTCGGTCGACCTGTCCAACGTGGTCTCGCAGTCCACCGCCGGGCGGGAGCTCGACCAGGTGATCGACGGCTTCGAGAACGAACTGCGGGCCGCCGGCGCCGAGCAGCAGCGCTACCGCACCGTGCTGATCTGGTATGCCGCAGCGCTGCTCGGCCTGCTCGCCTTCGCCGGCTGGCGCCTCGCCCAGAGCTACCAGCTGCTGAACAAGGCGAACGAGGAGCTGAAGGACGTCAACGAGTCGCTCGACCGCCGGGTCACCGCACGCACCCAGGAACTGTCCACGGCGCTGTCCGAGCTACAGCTGTCCGAGACGCAGCTGATCCAGTCCGAGAAGATGTCTTCGCTCGGGCAGATGGTCGCCGGCGTGGCGCACGAGATCAACACCCCGCTCGCCTACGTGAAGAACAACCTCGGCATGGTGGACGACCGGATGGGCACGCTGGTCGACCTGGTCGAGCAGTTCGACCGCCTGCTGCGCATGCTCCAGTCGACCAGCACGCCGGAAGAGGAGTTGCGCGAGCAGTTCAGCCGCGTGAACCGCGACCTGGAAGCGCTTCGCGCCCGCAACAGCCTGGGTGAACTCTCGCTGCTGGTGCAGGACGGATTGCACGGCATCGACAAGATCGCCGAGATCGTGCTCAACCTGAAGGACTTCAGCCGCCTCGACCGCCTGAAGGTGCAGGTCTTCGACGTCAACCAGGGCCTGGAAAGCACCCTGCTGCTCGCCCGCCACCTGCTCAAGCAGGTCAACGTGCGCAAGGTGTTCGGCACGCTGCCGCCGGTCATGTGTGCCGCCTCGCAGGTGAACCAGGTGTTCCTCAACCTGATCACCAACGCGGCACAGGCCATCGATGAACGCGGATCGGCCAACGGCATGATCACGCTGACCACCAAGGCGGTCGGCCACAGCGTGATGATCGAGGTCCGCGACAACGGCAAGGGAATCCCGCCCGACGTCCTGCCGCGCATCTTCGATCCGTTCTTCACGACCAAGGAAACCGGCAAGGGCACCGGCCTCGGCCTGTCCATCTCGTTCAAGATCATCGACCAGCACAAGGGCAAGATCCTGGTGCATTCGCGGATCGGCGAAGGCACCACGTTCACCGTGCTGCTGCCGGCGAACCAGTCCGCCGCGGTGGTCGAGGGCGCGGGCGCCCCGGCCGCCGGGCCGGCCTCCCCGACAGTCCACAACCCCGACCCAAGCCTGACCACGACCCCATGAGTGCCATCGGCCCGCTACCCGCCACCATCGGCAAGTTCGAAGTCCACGGCATCCTCGGCAGGGGCGGCATGGGCACCGTCTACTCTGCATTCGACCCGACCATCCAGCGGCCGGTCGCGATCAAGGCACTGATCAAGCGGGCACTCGACCCCGAACAGGCGATGAACATCCTCGACCGGTTCAAGCGCGAGGCGCAGGCGGCGGGACGGCTGACGCACCCGAACATCGTGCAGGTCTACGACTATGGCGAAAGCCAGGAAGTCGCGTTCATCGCGATGGAACTCGTGGCGGGCAAGACCCTGCACCAGCGCCTCCTCGAGCGGCGGCGCTACGACTTCAAGCAGATCGGATCGCTCGTCGAGCAACTGCTGTCCGCGCTCGAGTATGCGCACCAGAACGGCGTGATCCACCAGGACATCAAGCCGGCGAACATCCTGCTCACCAACGACGGCAGGATCAAGGTGTCGGATTTCGGCATCGCGCATGTCGAGTCCACGCGCATGATCGTGAACAATGAGCCGTTGGGCACGCCGCATTTCATGGCCCCCGAGCTGATCAATGGCGGGACGGCAACGCCGGCGAGCGACGTCTATTCGGCCGGCACCGTCGCCTACGAACTGCTCACCGGGCAGCGCGCATTCTCGGGAACGACCGCATTCGTGATGCGCCAGGTGATGGACCCGGACGTAAAGGTCACGGCGCCCTCGCACACCGACCCTCGCATCGTCGCTGAACTCGACGAGGCGGTGTCCAGGGCGCTCGCCAAGCGCCCCGAGGACCGCTTCCAGAACGCCGCGGAATTCCAGGCCGCCTTCCAGCGCGGGATCGAGGCCACGCAGCGCGCGGTCGGGGACATCTCGGAGCCGGTCCCGATCAGCGCCGAGACGACGCGCAACCTTTCGGCGGCTGCCCGGCTGCTGCGCGCATCGTCGGCCTCCGGCACAGGGTCCTCGGTCCAGGGCACCGAGGCAACGACCACGACGCAGGGGGCGGCCGCACCCGTCTCGTCGGCGCACAAGCCGCGGCTGCTGGTGGTCGACGACGAAGAGCGCATCCTCAATTCGCTGAAGGCGTTGTTCCGCGACGACTTCCACGTGTTCGCGACGAGCAACTGCGGCCATGCGCTGCGCTTCGTCGAGAAGTTCCACATGCACGCGATCATCAGCGACCAGCGCATGCCCGAGATGCTCGGCGTGGAACTGCTGCGCAGGGCGAAGATCACCTCGCCCACCTCGATGAGGCTGCTGCTCACCGGCTACTCCGACCTGAACGCGATCGTCGGTTCGATCAACGAGGGCGAGATCTTCCGCTTCATCAACAAGCCATGGAACAACCGGGACCTCAAGCAGATCGTGCATGAAGCGGTCGAGATCGGCCTCACCGTCGGCGAGCGGCGGGTGATGCGGGTCAGCGCGGAGGCCCAGCAGGAGATGGCGGTCCTGGTGGTCGACCCGAGCTACGAGCTGCTGCGTTCGGTGAAGGAGATGCTGGTCGGCGTGTGCCAGATCCGCCACGCGCTGGATGCCGACTCGGCGATGGACCAGATCGACGCCCATCCGGTGACGATCGTGCTGATGGACGTCGAGTACACCGGCGTCGAAGGCGTCGCGCTGCTCAAGACGCTCAAGCACGAGAAGCCCGGGATCCTCTCCATCGTCGTCACCAGCGCCTCCGACTCGGAGCTGATGATCGAACTGATCAACCAGGCGCAGATCTTCCGCTTCCTGAACAAGCCGGTGAACCAGCAGCTGGTGCGCTCCCACCTGCTCGCTGCGCTGGAACGCGCCCAGTTGCTGCGCGAGTCGCCCGAGCTGGTGAAGATGTACAAGCCGGCGCCGGCGGCGACCCGGGCCGGGGCGCCCGATGCCGGGCTGGGCGCACCCCTGCAGGCCGTCCCCGTCGCAGCAGGGCCATGACCCTCCCGGGTTGAAGCGAAAGGCGGGCACGGGAGGGGGCAGCGCGCCGTCCCGGCGTGCTAGATTCACGGGATGATTGCAGACAGGTCCGAACCCGCGCCCATGCCACCGTGGCGCACGGCCGTCTACGTGCTGGGCACGGTCGTGCTGCTGGCGGCCGCCGGATGGCTTGCATGGAACACGCGGCAGGCCGATGACAGCGCACGGGTCGAAGTGGCCGAGAAGCTCCAGATCCTGAACGAACTGGGTGCGCGCTGGGATCTCGCGCTCGCCGCCGCCAAGGCAGACCCTGCACAGGCACGCCAGGCCGATGCCAACCTGGTGCCCTCGATCCAGCGTGCGCTGTCGGACCTGCAGGGCCTGTCCGCAGTGACCGGCAGCCGTGCGCTGGCCGCGAACCTGCCGGGCCTCACCGCGGCGATCGAGGAACGCATCGCGATCGGAGCCTCCGTAAGTCGCCTGGCTGGCAGCCTGGGCGAAGCCCTGTCCACGGCCCTCGCCGCGGCCGATGCCGCGGCAGGCGCAGCTGCCGGGTCGGCACAGGCCACAGCGGGCCCACCGGAAATCGCGGTCGCGGAGCTTCTCGCATTCTGGGGGGGCAGCGGCGAGCAGCGCAGGCCCCGGGTCGAGGCGGCCCTGGGCAGGCTGCCGGCCGACTCGGCGATGCTTGATCCCGCGCGGACGGTGGTCTTGGGGAAGGCCGGGCTGGAAGCGGCGATCGGACGCTTCGCGCTGTCGCCCGCCGGCCCGCGGCTGGGTGCCCTGACGACCGCGTTCTCGGTGGAAGTCCAGGGCGCGATCGAGCGCCAGCAGCTGTACCGCACCTATCTCCTGTTCTATTCCGCCGCCCTGCTGGTGCTGCTCGGCTGGATCGTCTCGCGGCTGTTCGCGAGTTACCGGGTGATCGCCAGCATCAACGGCGCGCTGCAGGCGGCAAACGAGAACCTCGAGCACAAGGTCGGGCTGCGCACGCGCGAACTGACCGACGCGCTGGCGCACCTGAAGGAATCCGAGACGCAGCTCATCCAGTCCGAGAAGATGTCCTCGCTCGGCCAGATGGTCGCCGGCATCGCACACGAGATCAACACGCCGATCGCATACGTGAAGAACAGCCTCGGCACGGTCGACAGCAGGCTCGACGCGATCGCCCGCCTGACCACGCAGTGCGAGAAGCTGCTGGCGATGCTCGACGCCGGCGACACGCCCGATGCGATGCTCGACCTGCAGCTCGCGGAACTGTCGTCGGCCGCGCGCGCGCTGGGCGGTGCGGGCGCGGTGGGGGAACTCGGCGGACTGGTCAAGGACGGCCTGTATGGCGTCGACCAGATCGGGCAGATCGTCAACCACCTGCGCGACTTCAGCCGCCTCGACCGGGGGCAGGTGCAGCCGTTCGACATCCACCAGTGCATCGAGAGCACGCTGCAGCTGGCACGGCACCTGCTGAAGGCGGTGCGCATCGAAAGGCGGTTCGAGACCGATGGCCACCTGCTGGGTTCGCCATCCCAGGTGAACCAGGTGCTGCTCAACCTGATCACCAACGCCGCGCAGGCGATCGGCCCCGCGGGCGGCACCGTCACGCTCGCGACCCGCGGTGACGCGCGCGAGCTGGTGCTCGACGTGATCGACACGGGCGCGGGCATCCCGCCCGAGGTGCTTCCGAAGATCTTCGATCCGTTCTTCACCACCAAGGCCGTCGGCCAGGGTACGGGGCTCGGGCTTTCCATCTGCTACAAGATCGTCGCGCAGCATGGCGGCCGGATCGAGGTCGATTCCCGCCAGGGACTGGGTACCACGTTCCGCATCAGGCTGCCCCGCTCCGGCGCCCCGGCCGAGGCGGTGGGCGCCGCGATGCCGGCTACGGAAGCGCAGGTGCCATGAAGCTGCCCGATCGCATCGGCAAGTACCGGATCGACTCGATCATCGGGCGCGGCGGCATGGGCATGGTCTTCCGCGGCTACGACGAGGCCATCGAACGCGCGGTCGCGATCAAGGCGATCAGCCGGTCCGCGCTGCCGATCGACGAACAGATCGGCACGCTCGACCGGTTCCGGCGCGAGGCGCAGGCCGCCGGCCGCCTGGTGCACCCGAACATCGTGCAGATCTTCGAGTACGGCGAGGACGGCGACATCGCATTCATCGCGATGGAGCTGGTCGAGGGCTGCTCGCTGCACCAGGAACTGGCGGCGCGGCGGCGCTTCACGCTGCGCGAGGTCGCGCGCATGATGGCCGAACTGCTCGATGCACTCGCGCATTCGCACGCCCAGGGCGTGGTGCACCGTGACATCAAGCCGGCCAACATGCTGCTCAACGCGGACGGCCGGGTGAAGATCAGCGACTTCGGCATCGCGCGCATCGAGTCGTCGAACCTCACGCAGAGCGGGCAGATGTTCGGCACGCCGTACTACATGGCACCCGAGCAGTTCCTCGGCCAGCCCGCCGGGCCGGCCGCCGACCTGTATGCGGCCGGGGTGATCGCCTATGAACTGCTCACCAGCATCCGCCCGTACAGTGGCGGCACGCCGCAGATCATGCGCCAGGTGCTGGACCTCGAGACGCTGCCGATCCCGCCATCGCGCCTCAACGCCAACGTGTCGGCGTCGCTCGATGACGTCGTGCTCACTGCACTCGCCAAGACCATCGACGAGCGCTTCGAGAGCGCCGCGGAGTTCAGCCTGCTGTTCGCGCAAGGCATCCTCGACAGCCTCGCGCTGACAGGAGAGGTGGCGTCCCTCGACAGCCCGCCCACCGCGCCCCTGCCACCGGGCATCCAGGCGCCAGGCGCAGCCAGTCCTGGCCGCCGGCTGGCCGCCGCCCGCCGCCAGCATACCGTGCCGCCCGGCGCGACCTTCCCGGGCGACCGCTCGCGCGGCGGCGGCACCCGGGCACAGTCGTCGGCGCACAAGCCGCGGCTGCTGGTGGTCGACGATGAAGAGCGCATCCTGGCTGCGCTGAAGTCCGTGTTCCGCAACGACTACCATGTGTTCGCGACCAGCGACTGCGACCATGCGCTCGCCTTCATCGCGAAGTACCGGATGCATGCGATCGTCAGCGACCAGCGAATGCCCGGCATGGCCGGCGTCGAGCTGCTGCGCCGCGCGAAGGAGATCGCGCCGGCGTCGATGCGCATCCTGCTGACCGGCTATGCCGACCTCGCGGCGATCGTCGGTTCGATCAATGATGGCGAGATCTACCGGTTCGTCGCGAAGCCATGGGACAACAACGAACTGCGTTCGATCGTGCGCGAGGCGGTCGAAGTGTCCATCGAGCTGGCTGACCTGGCGCCATCGCCATCGATGGAACTGCGGCCGGACCGCGCCATCCTGGTGGTCGATTCGAACGGCGCGCTCTACCGCTCCACGCGCGAACTGATGGCCGACGTATGCCCGGTGCGCCAGTCCACGGAGCCGGAGGGCGCGATGGGCGAACTGTCGGCGGGCGACATCGGCGTCGTGCTGTTCGACATCGATGCCGGCAACCCGCCCGACAACGCGAACCTGATCAAGACCCTCAAGCAGGACCATCCGCAACTGCTGACCCTGGTGGTCACCGAGGCCTCGGACTCCGAGCTGATGATCGGCCTGATCAACGGCGCGCAGATCTTCCGCTTCATCAACAAGCCGGTCTCGCTGAAGAACCTGCGCGGCCACCTGATCGCGGCACTGTTGCGCGCCCAGCAGTTCGAGAAGACACCGCAGCTGGTCAGGCGCCAGGTGCCGGAGCTGTCCTCGGCACCGCGGCTCGCCCTCCCCGGCCGCTGGCTGGACCACATCCGGGAACTCGGCGAACGCATCGGCCTGCGGCGGCGCAGGCCCTGACGACCGCGGCGGCGCACCGCCCGCGAAGTCGGATGGACCGCGGTCAGCGCCCCGCCAGCCAGTCGCGAGCGTCGAGGAAGCCGCTGTACAGCCGTGCCTCTTCGCTGCCCGGCTCGGGATGGTAGTCGTAGCGCCACTCGACCTTCGGCGGCATCGACATCAGGATCGACTCGGTGCGGCCACCGGACTGCAGGCCGAACAGCGTGCCGCGATCGAACACGAGGTTGAACTCGACGTAACGACCCCGCCGGAAGGCCTGCCAGCTGCGTTCCCGCTCGCCGTACTCGAGCCCTCGCCTGCGCTCGACCAGCGGCAGGTAGGCCGACGTGAAGCTGCCGCCGACCGACCGGGTCAATGCGAACGCCGCATCGAAGTCGGGTTCGGACAGGTCATCGAAGAAGACGCCGCCGATGCCGCGCGGCTCGTTGCGGTGCTTCAGGAAGAAGTAGCGGTCGCACCACGCCTTGTACTCGGGATAGCGGCCGGCACCGAACGGAGCCAGCGCATCGCTGCAGGTGCGATGGAAATGCACCGCGTCGTCTTCGAATCCGTAGTAGGGCGTGAGGTCCATGCCGCCGCCGAACCACCACACCGGGCGCGCGGCGGCGTCGCCGGCCGGCGGGTTGGCGATGAAGAAGCGCACGTTCATGTGCACCGTCGGCACGTACGGGTTGCGCGGATGCAGCACCAGCGACACGCCCATGGCCTCGAAGCTTCGACCCGCGACCTCGGGCCGCCCTGCACTCGCAGAAGGCGGCAATCGATCGCCGGTCACATGCGAGAAATTGACGCCGCCACGCTCGAACAGTCCGCCGCCTTCGATCACGCAGGACAGCCCGCCGCCGCCGCCGGGACGATCCCAGCCGTCGCGGCGGAACACCTGCCCGTCGGCCTGCTCGAGTTCGGCGACGATGCCGGCCTGGAGGCCGGTGAGGAAGCTCTTTACCTGCGCTGCATCGACTGTCGCCATGATCACCCCAACGTTGGACCGGCCGTGCGCCCTGCGGCACGGTGCCCGATGTCCCGCCTGAACTGCGCGCCGTCGAACCGGATGCGGTCGGCGGCTTCGTAGGCCCGGCGCTGCGCCGCGCGGATGTTGTCGCCAAGCGCCGTCACGCAGAGCACGCGCCCGCCTGCGGTCACCACCGTGTCGCCGGACAGCGCCGTTCCGGCGTGGAACACGCGGCAGTCGGCCTGCGGCGCGGGCAGCCCGGTGATGGCGTCTCCCGCGCGCGGCGACTCGGGATAGCCCGCCGCCGCCATCACCACGCCGACCGCGACCCGGCGATCCCACTCGGGCTCGGCCTGGTCGAGGCGTCCGGCCAGGGCCATCTCGATCAGGTCGACCAGGTCGGTCTTGAGGCGCATCAGGATGGGCTGCGTCTCGGGATCGCCCAGCCTGCAGTTGAACTCGAGCACCTGCGGCGATCCGTCGGCACCGATCATCAGCCCGGCGTACAGGAACCCGGTGAACGGCGTGCCCTCGGCCGCAAGCCCGGCGATGGTCGGATTGATCACCTCGCGCATCACCCGCGCATGCAGTTGCGGCGTCACCACCGGTGCGGGCGAATAGGCACCCATGCCGCCGGTGTTCGGCCCGATGTCGCCATCGCCCAGGCGCTTGTGGTCCTGGCTGGTGGCCAGAGCCACGGCGCGCTCGCCGTCGACCATCACGATGAAGCTCGCCTCCTCGCCGGCGAGGAAACCCTCGACCACCACGCGTGCACCGGCATTGCCGAGCGAACGTCCGACCAGGAAGCGGTCGATGGCCGCATGCGCCTCGGCCACGTCGGTGGCGACCACCACGCCCTTGCCAGCGGCGAGGCCGTCCGCCTTGACGACGATCGGCGCACCGACCGAATCGACGTACGCATGCGCGGCCGCCGCGTCCTCGAACGCCGCATACGGCGCGGTCGGGATGCGATGCCGCTGCATGAACGCCTTCGCATACTCCTTGGAGCTCTCGAGCCGGGCTGCGGCCGCCGTGGGGCCGAAGATGCGCAGTCCCGCGGCACGGAATGCGTCGACCACGCCGTCGGCCAGCGGCGCCTCGGGACCGACGACGGTCAGGCCCACCCCTTCCCGGCGCGCGAAATCGACCCACTCGGCCACCGAGTTCAGCGGGACGTTGGTGACCCCTTCCTCGCCCGCCGTGCCGGCGTTGCCCGGTGCGACGAACACGCATTGCAGCCTCGGCGAGGACGCGAGCTTCCATGCCAGGGCATGTTCGCGGCCACCGCCGCCGATCACCAGCACCTTCATCGGGCCGCAACCCCGCGGACAGGGGCGGCGCACGGGCAGGGGGAATTGTGCGTACCGGCGGAACGGGTGGACAGGCTGGAGCGAGGGTTCATCACGCGCCGGATCGTAACCGATCCGCCCGCGGCGGACACGCGCAGCGCATGGATGGCAGGCCGGCGCGCACCGCCGGCCCGGACGCGATCAATGGCGGAAATGGCGCACCCCGGTGAACAGCATCGCGACGCCCTGGTCGTCGGCCGCGGCGATCACCTCGGCGTCGCGCACGCTGCCGCCGGGCTGGATCACCGCCCGCGCACCGGCCTCGACCAGCGCATCGAGCCCGTCGCGGAACGGGAAGAACGCGTCGGACGCGACGCATGCACCGGACAGGTCGAGTCCCGCCTCGCCTGCCTTGTGGCGCGCGATGCGAACGCTGTCGATGCGGCTCATCTGGCCGGCGCCCACGCCGAGCGTGCAGCCCCCCCGGGCGAACACGATCGCATTCGATTTCACGAACTTCGCCACCTGCCAGGCGAACAGGAGGTCCTGCATCTCGGCATCGGTCGGCGCGCGCCGCGTCACCACCCGCAACTGGCCGGGGACATGGCCGACGAGGTCGGCGCCCTGCACCAGCAGCCCGCCGCCCACGCGCTGCAGGTGCACCGTGTTGCGTGCGTTGCCATGCCCGGTCTCGAGCACACGCAGCGAAGGCTTGGCGGACAGGATGTCGAGCGCGCCGGGCTCGAACGCGGGCGCGATCACCACCTCGGCGAACTGGCCGGCCACCGCGCGTGCACCCGCTTCGTCGAGCGGACGGTTGAACGCGATGATGCCGCCGAACGCGGAGGTCGGATCGGTCGCGAATGCGCGCCGATAGGCGTCCGCCGCATCTGCGCCGATCGCCACGCCGCACGGATTGGCGTGCTTGACGATCACGCAGGCAGCGCCACCGGGCGCCGCCGCGCCGTGCTCGAAGCCGCGCACGCATTCCCATGCGGCATCGGCGTCGGCGATGTTGTTGTACGAGAGCGCCTTGCCCTGCCGCTGGACCGCGCCGGCGATGGTGCCGGCCACCGTCGAAGCGGCGTCGCCGAGCTCGCGATAGAACGCAGCCGACTGGTGCGGATTCTCGCCGTAGCGCAGCGTGGACACGCGCTCGAACGAGAAGTTGATCTGCGCCGGCCATGCAGCATCCGCAGCCTCGGCGCCAGCGCCGGCCGCGACGCGGCCGAGGTAGTTGCTGATCGCGCCGTCGTAGGCGGCCGTATGCGAGAAGGCCTTGCGCGCCAGCTCGAAGCGCGTCGCATCGGACAGCGCGCCGGATGCAGCGAGTTCCTCGAGCACGCAGGCGTAGTCGGCCGGGTCGGTGACGATGCCGACGTGCGGGTAGTTCTTCGCCGCGGCACGCACCATCGCCGGCCCGCCGATGTCGATGTTCTCGACCGCCTCCTCGAGCGTGACGCCGGGGCGCGAGGACACCTCGCGGAACGGATAGAGGTTCACCACCACCAGCGAGATCGGCGAGATGCCCGCACCGTCGATCGCCTCGCGATGCGCGGGCAGGTCGGGCCGCGCGAGGATGGCGCCATGCACCTTCGGATGCAGGGTCTTGACGCGCCCGTCGAGCATCTCGGGAAAGCCGGTGAGTGCCGCGACTTCGGTCACTGCAAGCCCGGCGGCACGAAGCGCCGCGGCGGTTCCCCCGGTGGACACGAGCTCATGGCCCAGGGCGACCAGCCGGGACGCGAAGGGTTCCAGCCCGGACTTGTCGGAGACGCTGAGCAGCGCGCGCCGCGGATAGGCGTGCGTGGCCACGCTACTGCCGCGATCCGTTCAGGCCGTGCTCTTTCATCTTCTTGCGCAGCGTGTTGCGGTTCAGCCCGAGGATCTCGGCGGCACGGCTCTGGTTTCCGTCGGCCCGCTTGAGCACCGATTCGATCATCGGCCGCTCGACGCAATGGATCACCATTTCATAGATGGCATGCGGCTTCTGGCCATCGAGGTCACGGAAGTAGCCGTCGATCGCGCGCCGGACGGTACGACTGAGTTCGCTTTCTTCCTTCATCGATGCATCTCCTCCATCCGGGCGCGGTCGCGCCCGGCGGACGTACGGTGGTTGTTGTAGGCAGGCCTGGGGGCGGAAGCGGCGGGCCGCACGGCTGTGAGTCCGGACTGTTCGCGCGCCGTCAGCAGCGCGCACCAGGCCTCGAGCGCCGCGCGCTGCCCGGCGATGGTCGAGGCCTGGTTGATCTGTTCGCGCAGCATCTCGCCGCCCGGCATGCCGTGTACGTACCAGCCGACATGCTTGCGGGCGAAACGCACGCCGCTCTGTTCTCCGTAGAACGCATGGATGTCGTCGAGATGGCCGGACACGATCGCGCTCCACTCGCGCGCGTCCGGGGGCGCAAGGCGTTCGCCGGTCGAGAGGAAGTGTGCGATCTCGCGGAACAGCCAGGGACGGCCGAACGCCCCGCGGCCGATCATCAAGGCATCGGCACCGGTGGCGCGCAGCACGGCCCGCGCATCTTCGGGGTCGACGATGTCGCCGTTGGCGATCACCGGGATGCACACCGCTGCCTTCACCTCGGCGATGGTGTCGTATTCGGCCGCGCCCTCGAAGGCGTCGGCACGCGTGCGGCCATGCACCGTCAGCGCCTGTATGCCGCAACGCTCCGCGATGCGCGCGACCTGAACCGCATTGCGCGAGGCGCGGTCCCAGCCGGTGCGAATCTTCAGCGTCACCGGGACCGGCACCGCGGCCACCACGGCTTCCAGGATGCGCGCCACCAGCGGCTCGTCGCGCAGCAGCGCGGAGCCTGCAGCGACATTGCAGACCTTCTTGGCCGGGCAGCCCATGTTGATGTCGATCAGCTGCGCGCCCAGTGCGACGTTGTGCCGGGCCGCCTCGGCGAGCCATTGCGGATCGGCCCCCGCGATCTGCGCCGCGATGGGTCCCGCCTCTCCTGCATGGTCGGTGCGCTGGCGCGACTTCGGGGTGTCGCGCAGGCGGGGATCGGCCGACACCATCTCGGACACCGCGAGGCCCGCGCCCATCCGACGGCACAGGCTCCTGAACGGACGATCGGTGACCCCGGCCATCGGTGCGACGACGAGTGAAGGCGAAATGTCGTAGGGACCGATGCGCATGGCGTCGCAGTGGGAAGGTTCGTTCGGAACGGCGGATCCTTTTCGATCCGCCGCGGGGAGACGGATTGTAATGACTGCGCGAGTCGGTGCAAAGCCAAAATGCGCCGGGATCCTGCGGACGCGGCGAAGCGGTTCCGTCGTACTGCCGTGGAACGACTCTTGCTGTCCCTGCCTCGGGCTGCCTGCCGTCAGGCAGCCCCGAACACCATCGCCTCCAGCGCGCGCCGGCGCAACTGCGGCACCATGTCGATCGCCGACAACCCGAGGCCGCGCACGGCGGCCACGAACGGATTGTCGATGGCGGTCACGCGTGCGATCAGGTCGGTGGCTGTCGCGGTGAACGCGCGGTCGGCCCTGCGCGCGCGCGCGAACCCTGCCAGCGCCTGCAGCAACGCGTCTTCCGGCACGCATCCGCCCGGACAGTGGGGCCATGCAGACGCGAACCCGAGCGCATCGCGCACGCCCAGGTTGAACCCCTGCCCAGCCACCGGGTGCAGCACCTGCGCTGCATTGCCGATCGGCACCACCCGCGGATCCGCAGAGCGGCCCGCCCGGCGCAGGGCGAGCGGTACCTGCACGGGCGAAGTGAGCCAGCGCATCTTGCCGAAGGCCGGTCCGGCCGCGGCCTCGAGTGCGCGCGCAAGCGCCTCGGGACCGGCATCGAGCAGGCGTTGCGCGACGTCCGGCTCGACCACCCAGACGCAGGCATGGTGCCCCGCGCGCGGCAGCAGGGCGAGCGGCCCGCTGCCGGCGAACCGCTCATGGGCCCGTCCGGGCGTGAACCGCTCGCTGGCGACGTCGCCGACCAGGGCGACCTGCCGGTATGCGCGGGCACTGCGCCCGGGCGCAGGACCGCCGTCGATCCCCTCCGCACCATCGGCGAGCACGACGCAGCGCGCCTGCAGCCGGCGGGCGAGATCCCCATCGGGCGCCAGCGCGAGCGTGAGCGCTGCGCTGCCCGGCTCGATGGCAGCGACCGTGGTGCGCCAGTCGGTCGGGATGCCCGCGGCCTCCAGCGCGCGGGAACAGGCCAGCGCGAGGTCGCCGTAGTCGACCACGAAGCCCAGCGCCGGCGTCCCGAGGTCGTCGGTGGTGAACTCGATGCTGCCGAATGCACCGCGTTCGCTGACGCTGACCCGGGTGATCGGGTCCGCCCGTGCGAGGCGCGTCCAGATGCCCAGGCGCTCCAGCGCGAGGCGGGTCCCCCACGACAAGGCGATCGCCCGGCGGTCCGGCTTGCCGGCCGCGGGCTCGCGGGCGTCGAACAGTCGCGCCGGCACGCCGCGCGCCGCCAGCGCCAGCGCGGCGACCGCGCCCACCGGACCGGCACCGACGATCGCCACCGGCAACGGCGAAGGCATGCCTCCGGTCACGAAGCGTCGCGCATCCACGCCTCGATGTCGTCGATGCGCTTGGGCGCATCCGCGGTGATCACCTCGTTGCCATCGGCCGTCACCACCACGTCGTCCTCGATGCGGATGCCGATGTTCCAGAACGCCTCCGGCACCTTGTCGCCCGGCCGCACGTAGCAGCCCGGTTCGACGGTGGTCACCTGGCCGGGCTCGAGCTTCACCCAGTCGCCATCGCGCTTGTAGTCGCCGGCATCGTGCACGTCGAGCCCCAGCCAGTGCCCGGTACGATGCATGTAGAACTGCCTGTAGTCGCCGGATTCGAGTACCCGTTCGGCCGGCCCCTCGCACAGGCCCAGCTCGACGAAGCCCGCGCACAGCACCGACACCGCCGCGTCGTGGGGCGCCTGCCAGCTGGCACCCGGGCGCACCGCGTCGATCGCGGCGCGCTGTGCCTCGAGCACGCACTCGTACAGGGCGCGCTGGGGTCCGGTGAACCGCCCGTCGACCGGGAACGTGCGGGTGATGTCGGACGCATAGCCGTCGAGTTCGCAGCCGGCGTCGATCAGCAGCAGGTCGCCTGCCGCGAGCTTCGCGGTGTTCTCGACATAGTGCAGCACGCAGGCGTTCGCGCCGCCGGCGACGATCGACGTGTAGGCAGGCGCCTGGGCACCGGCGGCGCGGAACGCATGCAGCAGTTCCGCCTCGACCTCGAACTCGAAACGTCCGGCACGGGTGCTGCGCATCGCCCGCCGGTGCGCCGCGCAGGAAATGGCCGCCGCGCGGCGCATGATGGACAGCTCCAGCGGGTCCTTCACCACGCGCATCGCATCGACCAGCACGCGTACTTCGCCCAGCGTGGCCGGCGCACGCACGCCGTTGCGCGCGAGGCCGCGCACCTGGTTGAGCCAGCCCGACACGCGTTCGCTCCAGGCGGCGTCCTCGCCGATCGCGCAATACAGCGCGGGCTGGTCGGAGACCAGCCCGGGCATCCGCGCATCGAGCTCCGACACCGGATAGGCCTCGTCGAAACCGAAGCGCTCGCACGCGGCCTCCGGGCCATGCCGGTAGCCGTCCCACAGTTCGCGCTCGGGATCGCGTGCACGGCAGAACAGGATGTGCCTTGGCGTTGCCCCACCGACGATCACCACCACCGCCTCCGGCTCGGGGAAGGCGGTCAGGTAGTAGAAGTAACTGTCGAACCGGTAGGGATAGTGCGCATCGCGGTTGCGCGTGCGTTCAGGTGCCGTGGCGAGCACGGCGATGCCTTCACCGAAGCGCGCCGCCAGCCGTGCACGGCGTTCACGCGCGGTCTTCGCGAGTTCGTTCAGGGGGATGGGTTCGAACGGCGGCATGGGCAGGCCCGTCTGGCAGGAACGCCATTATAGGGAGCCGGCCGCCGGCGGGCCGCCGCGCAGCCTTCGGTCGAGGTCGTCCAGCCGCTGCGGGGTCCCGATGTCCATCCAGCAGCCCCCGAAATGCTCACCGCCCAGGGCGCCGCGGGCACGCGCGTCGAACAGCAGCGGCGCAAGGGGCGCCTTCGCGCCGGGCGCGATGCCGTCGAACAGCCGGGGCCGGTAGGCACCGATGCCGGCGAAGGTGTACTTGGGCGTCGTCGCCGATGCCGCGTCCACCACCCGCCTGCCCGCCAGCACGAAATCACCGGCCGGGTGGTGCGGCGGGTTGTCGACCAGCAGCAGGTGCGCGTCGAGCCCGGGTCCGGCCAGCGCCGCCGAGGCCCGTCCGATGAAGCCCGCGAAGTCGAGGTCGGTCCAGACGTCGCCGTTGACGACCAGGAACGGCGCGTCGCCCAGCAGCGGGCGCGCCAGGGCGATGCCGCCGGCCGTCTCGAGCGCCTCGCCTTCATGCGACCAGGCGATCTGCACGCCCAGGCGCGCGCCGTCGCCCAGCGCATCCTCGAGCATCCGCCCCAGGTGTGCCGTGTTCACGACCAGCCGCCTGCATCCGGCCGCAGCCAGTGCGTCGATCAGGTGCACGATCAGCGGGCGCCCGCCGGCCTCGAGCAGCGGCTTCGGCATGCGGTCGGTGAGCGGCCGCATCCGCTCGCCCCGGCCTGCGGCGAGGATCATCGCGATCATCCGGCGTCCGGCCCGGTCTCGTCGAGCCAGCGCACGAGCGGTGCGAGGTCGCGATAGCGTGCACAGGTGCTGCGCAGGTAGCGGCGCACCCGTGGCATGGAGTCGAGGTAGCCGCGCTTGCCGTCGCGCCAGGCGAGGCGGGCGAAGATCCCGAGCACCTTCAGGTGGCGCTGCACGCCCATCCATTCGAAGTCTCGATGGAACTCGCCGAAGTCGCCGGGCACCGGCAGGCCGCTTCGCCGGGCGAGATCCCAGTAGCGCGCCAGCCAGTCGAGCAGCAGGGCCTCGTCCCAGTCGATGTAGGCGTCCTTGAACAGCGAAGCCAGGTCGTAGGTGATCGGGCCTTCGACCGCGTCCTGGAAGTCGAGCACGCCCGGGGCGGGGTCGCAGCACATCAGGTTGCGCGAATGGTAGTCGCGATGCACGAACACCTGCGACTGGGCCAGCGCTCGATCGAGCAGCAGGCCACCGACCCTGGCGATCGTCATGGCCGCCCCGGCATCGGGGGGCTGGCCGAGGTGGCGACCCAGGTACCACTCGGGGAACAGGTCGAGTTCCCGGCCGAGCAGCGCGCGGTCGTACAGGGGCAGACGTCCGCGGACATCGATGCGCTGCATCGCGACCAGCGCCGCCACCGCATCGGCATACAGGACATCGACGCGCGCCGGGTCGCGCTGCGCCAGCACGTCGAGGTAGGTCACCCGCCCGAGGTCGGTCAGCAGCAGGAAGCCCTGGTCGAGGTCCTGCGCGATCACGCGGGGGGCGTTCACCCCCGCTTCCTCGAGCATGCCCGCGACATGCACGAACGGCCGGCAGTCTTCGTGGGCCGGTGGTGCGTCCATCACGATCAGGCTGCGCCCGTCGCGCGGATCGACCAGCCGGAAATAGCGCCTGAAGCTGGCATCGGCAGACGCCGTGGCGAGTTGCACCGGCGCGCCGAGGCCGAGCGCTGCGCCCGCCCAGCCGGCTGCCGCCTCGTGCCGCGGGTCTGGCCCGGTCGAGGGCGGGGAGGGAGGCGACGCCGCCGGCGTCAGTTCTGGTCTGGACACCCGGGTATTATCGCGCAGCGCGCCCGGGCCCGCCGGGGCGGCGCCCGTCAGGGCATCGGCCGGCCCTTTTCCACCCCCCGGCGCTCGATTGCCTGCACCCCCGAATTATGCGAAGGTAGGTCAACGATCCCTTCATCCTCAACCTACCTACTGCGCATGCGCCGGTTCCAGCTGCGGCTCATCTGTGCAGCACTCCTCGCCGTCGGTTCCGCCTCGGGCTACGCCCAGTCGTCGGGTCAGTCGCCTGGAGTGAGCCTGCGCATCGAGACCGATCTCATCCGTATCCCGGTCGAAAATGACGATCAGGTGCCGCTGTTCGTCGATGCCGACGTGATCCGCGGGCGGGGGCGCGACGAGATCGAGGCCGAGGGCAACGCGATCCTGCGCAAGCGCGGCCAGGCGGTGTTCGGGGATTTCATCCGGCACAGCGCCACCACCGGTGACCTGAGCGCGCAGGGCAACGTGATCCTGGTCCAGCGACGCAACGAGGTGCACGGACCCTACCTGTTCCTCAACGTCGACCGCCAGACCGGATTCATGGACAACCCGGTGTACCAGCTGACCGAACTCGGCGGCCGCGGCACGGCGGTGCGCATGTTCTTCGAAGGCGAGGACCGCTTCCGCGCGGAGCGGGGCCAGTTCACCACCTGCGGCCCCGGGCACGATGACTGGTACATCCGCGCCGACGAACTGCTGATCGACCAGGCCCGCAACGTCGGCACCGCGCGCAATGCAGCGCTGGTGTTCCAGGGCGTGCCCCTGTTCTACGCGCCGCTGCTCACGTTCCCGCTCGCCAGTGAACGCATGTCGGGCTTCCTCGCCCCGACCTTCTCGCTGTCCGGTCGCAACGGCCCCGAGGTGGCGTCACCCTACTTCTGGGCGATCGCGCCCAACATGGACTACACCGTCACCCCGCGGTTGATGGCGAAGCGCGGCCTGCAGATCGGGAACGAGTTCCGCTACCTCGACCCCGCCTACGTGGGCGAGGCCCGCGCCGAGTTCCTGCCGTCCGACCAGATCACCGGCAACAGCCGCTACCTGCTCTCGCTGCAACACACCCACAGGCTGGGCCTGGACCGCATGGGTGGCAACTGGACCGGCGTGCTCAACCTGCAGCAGGTGTCCGACGACCTCTACTTCCGGGACCTGTCCACCCGCATCGCCCTGACTTCGCTGACCAACCTGAACCAGGATGCCGTGCTGTCGCGCAGCGATGCGTTCGGCACGCTCTTCTTCCGGTCGCAGCGCTTCCAGACCCTGCAGGATCCGCTGGCACCGATCACCCCGCCCTATGCGCGGCTGCCGCAGGTCTCCTATGTCGGCAGCAAGCTCGACGTCTTCGCCACCGACCTCGGACTGGCCACCGAGTACGTCAGCTTCAGCCACCCGACGCTGCCCAACGGCCAGCGCTTCGTGGTCAACCCGAGCGTGACGCTGCCGCTGCAGACCACGTTCGGCCATGTCCGGCCGAGGGTCGCCCTTCACCACACGCGGTACGTGATGGACGCCCGCACCAGCACGTTGCCGGACTCCACCCGGACGCTGCCGGTCTTCAGCATCGACAGTGGCGTGGTGCTGGAACGCGACGCGTCGATGTTCGGCCGCGGCTTCACCCAGACGCTCGAGCCGCGCCTGTTCTATTCCTACATCCCGTTCCGCGACCAGAGCCGGCTCCCCGTGTTCGACAGCGCGCTGCCGGATCCCAACTTCGTCACGCTGTTCCAGGAAAACCTGTATTCGGGCAGCGACCGGATCGCCGATGCGAACCAGATCACGGCCGGCATGCTGTCGCGGCTGATCGATCCTGACACCGGCATCGAGCGGATACGCATCGGCCTTGCACAGCGGTTCTACCTGGACAGCCTGCGCGTGACGCTGCCCGGCGCCCCCGAGCGCGGACGGTCTAAGTCCGACCTCATCGGATCGCTCACGGGACAGCTCTGGCCCGGCTGGACCGTCGATGCAGGCCTGCAGTACAGCACCACCCTGTCCACGGTCGAACGCACGGTGATGGGCATGCGTTACGTCCCGGAACCCGGCATGGTGTTCAACGCCTCGTACCGCTACTCGCGGACGCAACTCGAGCAGGTCGACTTCTCCACCCAGTGGCGGCTCGGTCGCGGCTGGTCCACGCTCGCCCGCTACAACTACTCGTTCCGCGACCGCACCATTCTGGAAGCGCTGACGGGGTTCCAGTATGATGATGATTGCTGGAGCTTTCGGTTCGTCATGAACCGCATCGCTGTGGCCACCCAGCAGGCGAACACCGCGTTCTTCTTCCAGATCGAACTCGGCGGATTGTCAAAGGTCGGCTCCAACCCGATCGAGCTGCTCAGGCGCAGCATTCCGGGATACACCGACACCGAACTGAACCGGGCGCAGCCCGTGACGACCATTCCCTATCCGATGCGCTGACGCCCGCGCTACCGAACCCAATGTTCCGCCGCCTGTCTATCCTTACCCCTCTAGTGATGCTGGTCCCGGTGCTGCTGGCCCCTGCCGGCCCGGCGTTCGCCCAGTCATCCCCGCCCGCCCGGGTGCTGACCGTCGATCGCATCGTCGCCGTGGTCAACGATGAAGTGATCACCCTGTTCGACCTCTCGGCGCGCACCAAGCTCGCGGTGGCACAACTGTCGCGCCAGGGCACGCCCCTGCCCCCGAGCGACGTCCTCCAGCGCCAGGTGCTCGAGCGGATGATCTCCGACCGCGTGCAGCTCCAGATGGCGCGCGACACCGGCATACGCCTGGACGACGGCCAGCTCGAGAAGATCCTCACCCGCATCGCCGCAGACAACAAGATGACGCTGCCGCAGTTCCGCGAGGCGATAGAGCGTGACGGGTTGCCGTTCGCCCGGTTCCGCGAAGACATCCGCGACGAGGTGATGATCAGCCGGCTGCGCGAACGCGAAGTCGAGTCGCGCATCGTCGTCACCGAGTCCGAGATCGACAACTTCCTGAAGTCCAGCGCGGTGAAGGGAAGCAACGACGAACTGAACCTGGCACATGTGCTGGTGCGCGTGCCCGAGGGCGCGTCGCCGGAGCAGCTGGCCGAGCGCCGGGCGCGTGCCGACCAGGCGCTGGGCCGCCTGAAGTCGGGCACCGACTTCGGCCAGGTCGCCGCCGAGTTTTCCGACGCCCCGGATGCGCTGAAGGGCGGGGTGATGGGCCCGCGGCCTGCCGACCGCTGGCCCACGCTGTTCTCGGACGCAGCCAGGAGCCTGAAGGTCGGAGAGGTCAGCCCGGTGCTGCGCAGCCCGGCCGGCTTCCACATCATCCGGGTGGTCGACCGCAGGGTGGGCGGAAGCAGCGTGATCGTGCAGCAGTCGCGTACCCGGCACATCCTGATCCGCGTCAATGAACTGGTGTCGGAGGCCGACGCAACGCAGCGCCTGCGCGTCCTGAAAGAGCGCATCGAGAACGGCACGCCTTTCGGCGAACTGGCGCGGCTGCACTCGGACGACGGCAGCGCTGCGCGCGGTGGCGAACTGGGCTGGATTTCGCCCGGCGACACGGTGCCGCCCTTCGAACGCACGATGAGCCAGCTGAAGGTCAACGAGCTGAGCGATCCGGTGCGCAGCGACTTCGGCATGCACCTGATCCAGGTCACCGAACGGCGCAGCGAGGACCTGTCCGCCGAGCGGCAGCGGCTCGTCGCCCGGCAGGCGATTCGCGCCCGCAAGGCCGACGAGGCCTACCAGGAGTGGGTCCGACAACTGCGCGATCGCGTATTCGTCAGCCTGCGCCTGGAAGATCGCTGACCGGCGCGTGCACTGATGGCCACGCGTTGATGCCCGCGCACCGGTGAAACCGTCCGTGCGGATGCGAACGATCGCGCTGACACCGGGCGAACCTGCAGGCATCGGCCCCGACCTGTGCGTGGCGCTGGCGCACGCGCCGCCGCCCGGTGCCCGGATCGTCGTCGTCGGCGATCCGGAGATGCTCGCGGCGCGCAGCCGGGTCCTCGGGCGGCCGATCGCCGTGCGCGAATGGCAGCCCGGTGCGCCGGCGGCGCCTGCGCCCCCGGGCATGCTCGACGTGGCTGTCGTGCGCGCGCCCGCGCCGGTCATTCCAGGCCGCCTGGATCCTGCCAATGCCCGCTACGTGCTGGAAACGATCACCGCGGCGGTGCGCGGATGCGAGGCCGGCGCGTTCGACGCGCTGGTCACGGCGCCGGTGCACAAGGGCGTGATCAACGACGCAGGGCTGCCGTTCACCGGCCATACCGAGATGCTCGCCGGGCTGACCGGCACGCCGCAGGTGGTGATGATGCTGGTGGGCGCAGGCCTGCGGGTGGCGCTCGCGACCACCCACCTGCCGCTTGCTGCGGTACCTGCCGCGATCACCGTGCCCTCGCTCACGCGCACGCTTCAGATCCTCGATTCAGCGCTGCGCCGCGACTTCGGGATCGCGCGCCCGCGCATCGTCGTGTCCGGCCTCAATCCCCATGCCGGCGAGGGCGGGCATCTCGGGCGCGAAGAGATCGACGTGATCTCCCCGGTCATCGCGGCGTTGTCTGCCACGGGCATCGACGTGAGCGGGCCCTTGCCTGCGGACACGCTGTTCAACCCCGAGCGGCTGCGGGGTTTCGACGCGGTGCTGGCGATGTTCCATGACCAGGGGCTGCCGGTGCTCAAGTACGCCAGCTTCGGTGCCGGCGTGAACGTCACGCTCGGCCTGCCGATCATCCGCACCTCGGTCGACCACGGCACGGCGCTCGACCTCGCAGGCAGTGGCCGCGCAGAGGACGGCAGCCTGCGTGAAGCGGTCGCCCTTGCGATCGAACTCGCCGGACATCGGAAAGCCTGACCCTGGAACCGCACCGCGCCCGCCGCAGGTTCGGCCAGAACTTCCTCGTCGACCGGCACGTGATCGAGGCCATCGTGCACGCGATCGATCCGCGACCCGGCGATGCACTGGTCGAGATCGGCCCGGGAATGGGCGCGCTCACCGGCCTGCTTGCCGCACGGATCAACGCGGCGGGCCCGGGGCATCCCCTGCACGTGATCGAGCTCGACCGCGACCTGGCGCGCAGCCTCCAGCAACGCCTGCCCGGCGCCGAGATCGAAGTGCATGAAGCCGATGTGCTCGACTTCGACTTCGCGACGCTGCCGTCGCCCCTGCGGGTGGTCGGCAACCTGCCCTACAACATCTCGAGCCCGATCCTGTTCCGGCTGTTCGACATCGCACCGCGGTTGCTCGACGTGCACGTGATGCTGCAGCGGGAAGTCGTCGAGCGGATCGTGGCGACGCCGGCGGGCGGCGACTACGGCCGGCTGTCGGTGATGATGCAGTACCGGTTCGACGCGGAAGCCGTGCTGGAAGTCGGGCCGCACGCCTTCCGTCCTGCGCCGAAGGTGGATTCGAGCGTGGTGCGGCTCATCCCCCGGCCGGCCGAAGCGCTCGCTGCGCACGACATCACGGTGCTGTCTCGGGTGGTCCAGGCCGCATTCGGCCAGCGCCGCAAGATGCTGCGCAACACGTTGCGCGGCTGGTTCGATGCCGCCCGCCTGGTGGAACTCGGCATCGACCCGCAGGCACGTGCCGAGGATCTTCCGGTGGAGGCCTTCGTCAGGCTGGCGAATGCGGCGCCTGCTGCAGGTGCCGCAGCGCCGCAGGCGGCGGTGCCCCGGGCCGGCTGAGCGCCGGCCGGCTTCAGCCCATAGAGCCGCGCTGGATGAACTCGATCTTGTAGCCGTCCGGGTCTTCGACGAACGCGATCACCGTGGTGCCGTGCTTCATCGGCCCGGCCTCGCGGGCGACCTTGCCGCCGCGGGCGCGCACCCGGTCGCAGGCTGCCGCCGCATCGTCGACCTCGACCGCCACATGGCCATAGCCGGCGCCGAGGTCGTAGCGGTCAGTGTCCCAGTTGTGGGTCAGTTCGAGCACCGCGTGCTCGCGCTCGTCGCCGTAACCGACGAACACGTTGGTGAACCGCCCTTCCGGGTAATCCTTCCGGCGCAGCAGCTTCATGCCGAGCACGTCGGTGTAGAACGCGATCGAGCGGTCGAGGTTGCCGACGCGGATCATCGTGTGCAGCAGGCGCATCTCAGACCTCCACCGTCAGATCTCGACCATCTCGAAGTCTTCCTTGCGCGCGCCGCATTCCGGGCAGGTCCAGTTGGGCGGCACGTCGGCCCAGCGGGTGCCGGCAGCGATGCCTTCCTCGGGCGAGCCGGCTTCCTCGTCGTAGATCCAGCCACAGACGAGGCACATCCACTGCTTGAACACGGTTCCGGCTTCTGATTCGGCGGACATGGGACTTGGGCCTCGGCTTGGAAGAACTGCAAGTTTAAGGCGGTGTGGAGCGTGATGGAAACCGAATGGAGGGTAGCGGTCGACTACAATGTCGGCCTGCATCTCGAGTGTAACCGAAGGCCCGTTCACCAATGTCCGACGCAGTGCCAGAAACCCCCCCGATCGTGCTCGTGTTCGCTGCCAACGATCCCAGCGGCGGCGCCGGCATCCAGGCAGACCTGCTGACCCTGTCGAGCATGGGCTGCCACCCGCTGCCCGTGATCACCGCGCTGACGGTGCAGGACACGCGTGGCGTGGAAGACGTCTTCCCGATCGATGCCGACTGGGTGGCCGACCAGGCCCGCTGCGTGCTCGAGGACATGCCGGTCAGCGCCTTCAAGCTCGGCGTGCTCGGCAGCATCGAGACGATCGCGGCGATCGCGGAAGTGGTCGCCGACTATCCGAACGTGCCGCTGATACTCGATCCCGTGCTCGCCTCGGGACGGGGCGACCCGTTCGCCAATGAAGAGATGATCGCGGCGATCCGCGAGCTGCTGCTGCCGCAATGCACGATCATCACGCCGAACAGCTACGAGGCGCGGCGCCTGGCCGCGGACGACCGCGAAGACGAAGACCTCGACCTCGCGCGCTGCGCGAAGCGGCTCCTCGGTGCCGGTTGCGAGTACGTGCTGATCACCGGCACCCACGAGAACACGGTGCAGGTGGTCAACCGTCTGTACGGCGAGCAGGGCGAGATCCGCAGCGACGCATGGCAGCGCCTGCCCGGCAGCTACCATGGCTCGGGCTGCACGCTCGCCTCGGCGCTGGCAGCCACGCTGGCCAACGGCCTGCCGGTCGAGGAAGCCGTGCGCGATGCCCAGGAGTACACCTGGCAGACCCTCAAGGCAGGCTTCCGTCCGGGCATGGGCCAGTTCGTCCCCGACCGGCTCTTCTGGGCGCGCGAAACCGACGAGGACGACGCGCCGGATGACACCGCCAGTGCCGACGGCACCGGTGCGACACCCGATGCCGCCTCCGGCGACGCGCCAGACGGGCCGGCGGACGGATCGCCCCCGGCGCGTGCAGCGGCCCATTGACCGGCAACGCCGGACGATCCTGGCAAGGGCCTCTACATGCGGCAGACGATGACGCGGTGCCTCCCCGGCCTCTATGCGGTCACGCCCGACGGATTGCCCGCCGATGAACTGCTCGACCGCGTCGGACGATCGCTCTCGGCGGGCGTGCGGCTGCTGCAGTACCGCGCCAAGCCGGAGGCCGGGCCGGATGCCGGGGCGCGCACCGCCACGGCCCGGTCGGTCGCGGCTGCCTGCCGTGCCGCCGGCGCGATGCTGATCATCAACGACGATCCGCTGCTCGCGGCCGACGTCGGCGCCGATGGCGTGCACCTCGGCCGCGACGATGGCACGGTTGCACAGGCGCGCGAGCGGATCGGCCGCGCACTGGTCGGCGTGAGTTGCTACGACTCGCTCGAACGGGCGGTGCAGGCCGAGGCCGAAGGAGCGGACTACGTGGCATTCGGCGCGATGTTTCCATCGCGGGTGAAGCCGGGTGCGGTGCGCGCATCGCATGCGCTGCTCACCGAGGCCCGTGCCAGACTGCGGGTGCCGGTGGTCGCGATCGGCGGCATCGACCTGGGCAACGCTGCGGGCGTGCTGCGCGCGGGCGCCGATTCCCTGGCCGTGATCAGCGCACTCTATTCCGCACCCGACATCGGCACCGCAGTGCGTCGGTTCAACGAACTCATCGAGACCGAAACCCGGTCGCAGCCTGCGGCTGGCACGACCAGCCGCGACCAACCCTGAACGGAGCCCACACGATGCGACCCAACAGCGAAGCGCTGTTCGAACGTTCCCAGAAACTGATCCCCGGCGGGGTCAACTCGCCGGTGCGCGCCTTCCGTTCGGTTGGCGGCACGCCGGTCTTCTTCGAGCGGGCCCTGGGCGCCTACGCCTGGGACGTCGACGGCAACCGCTACATCGACTACATCGGATCCTGGGGCCCGGCGATCCTCGGCCACGCCGATCCGGTCGTGCTTGCAGCGGTCGAGCGCGCCGCACGCAACGGCCTGTCCTTCGGCGCACCGACTGCGGGCGAACTGAAGCTCGCCGAAGCCCTGGTCGCCGCCGTGCCGTCGATCGAGTCGGTGCGCCTCGTGTCGTCCGGCACCGAGGCGACGATGAGCGCGATCCGCGTCGCCCGCGGCTTCACCGGGCGCAGCCGGATCGTGAAGTTCGAAGGCTGCTATCACGGCCACGGCGACAGCCTGCTGGTCAAGGCGGGCTCAGGCGCACTGACGCTCGGCCAGCCGAGTTCGGCGGGCGTCCCGCCGGAACTCGCCCAGCACACGCTGGTGCTCCAGTACAACGACATCGAAGAGGTGCAGCGCACGTTCCGCGAGATCGGCGACACGATCGCGGCGGTGATCGTCGAGCCGATCGCCGGCAACATGAACATGGTGCTGCCGCAACCCGGGTTCCTGCAGGCGCTGCGCGACGCGTGTACCCGGCATGGCTCGGTGCTGATCTTCGATGAAGTCATGACCGGCTTCCGGGTGGCGCCGGGCAGCGCGCAGGGCCTCTACGGGATCACGCCCGACCTGACCACCTTCGGCAAAGTGATCGGCGGCGGCATGCCGCTCGGGGCCTTCGGCGGCCGGCATGACGTGATGGCCTTCGTCGCCCCGACCGGCCCCGTCTACCAGGCGGGCACCCTGTCCGGCAACCCGGTCGCGGTCGCCGCCGGACTGGCCACGCTCGAGCAGGTCCTGAAGCCGGGCTTCCACGACCGGCTTGCCGCCACCACCCGCGCCGTCTGCGATGCGTTCGTGGCAGCCGGCAAGTCGAGCGGCATCGCGCTCTCGGCGCAATCGGTGGGCGGCATGTTCGGGCTCTATTTCCGCGATGCACCGCCGAAGGACTTCGCTCAGGTCATGGAATGCGACAGCAAGCGGTTCAACGCGTTCTTCCACCGGATGCTCGGCCACGGCGTATACCTCGCACCGTCGGCCTACGAGGCGGGCTTCGTCTCGATCGCCCACAGCGCGCAGGACGTCTCCGCGACCGCTGCAGCGGCCCGCGACGCACTGGGCGCGATGGCCGCTGGCTGAAAATGCAAGGGGCCTCCCGCAGGAGGCCCCTTGTGGCACGACCGTAGCCCTAGCGCGTGCCGGTCAGGCCCGATACGTACTCGGCGAGCGCCTGCATCTCGCGGTCAGTCAGCCGGCTGGCGATGGTGCGCATCACCTTGTTCATGTCGTTGCCTCGCTCGCCGGCCCGGAAGGCCCGCAGTTGGGCGACGGTGTATTCGACGTGCTGGCCGGCCAGCCTCGGGTACTGGGCCGGGATGCCGGCACCGTTGGGGGAATGGCATCCGGCGCAGGACGGCAGTCCGTTCGCCGCGTTTCCGGCGCGGTACAGCTTCTGGCCGATCAGCGCGAGTTCCTTGTCGTTCGCCGGGCGCGGCTTGACGGCCTGGCGGGCGTAGAACGCGGCGACGTCGAGCATGTCCTGCGGCGACAGTGCGGCCGCGAAGCCCTGCATGATCGCATTCTTGCGTTCGCCCGACTTGAAGTTGGCCAGTTGCTTGGCGGTGTATCCGGCATGCTGCCCGGCCAGCGTGGGATTCGCCGGTATGGGGCTGTTGCCATCGACGCCATGGCACCCTGCGCACGCGCCGGCGGCGATCGCCTGGCCCTTCGCGGGATCACCCTTGGGTGCGGCGGCCGCGGCCGCCGATGCAGCGCTGGCCGCGTGGACCCCGCCGCCCGGGAAAACCGATGCCAGGGCGACGCCTGCCACCAGGGCAGCGATCGCAAGACTTCTTGTCATTCGTAACTCCCTGCCGGACACTCGTGAAAACCTTCGCATTCCGGTTCGTCTGTACGGGTTCGTGTGGTTGGCTTTAACTCTCGATTTTAACTTGACCGACCGTTCCGGCGCCAGTCGGATCGGCGAAAGACCTCCTGTCCATGTCCGTATTCAGCAAGACGGTGTTCGTAGAAAGTGCCGCCGAGATCGAACGCCTGCCCGCCGACGGTGGCCGCGAAGTGGCCTTCGTCGGCCGGTCGAATGCCGGAAAATCCAGCACCATCAATGCCCTGACCGGGATCGGACGGCTGGCGTTCGTCAGCAAGCAGCCGGGCCGCACGCAGTTGATCAACCTGTTCGAGGTCACGCCGGGCCACCGGATCGTCGACCTGCCCGGCTATGGCTATGCCAAGGTGGCCAAGGACATCAAGCGCGACTGGGGCATCCTGCTCGAACGCTACCTCCAGGAACGGCAGGAACTCGCCGCGCTCGTGGTGATCATGGACATCCGCCATCCGCTGACCCCGCTCGACGTCCGGCTGATCGAATGGATCGCCCCGCGCGGCCTGCCATTGCACGTGGTGCTGTCCAAGTCGGACAAGCTCACGCGGCAGCAGCAGGGACAGGTGGTACGCGAGGTTACCGAGGCGCTGGCCCCGCTCGCGCCGTTGCCGGTCACCGTGCAGTCCCTGTCCAGCCCGAAACGGACCGGGCTCGACACCCTGGCCGAGGCGGTCGCGGGATTCCTCGGCATCGCCGCGAAAGCGCCGGTCAGCAGCAGCGAGCTTCGCGGGGCCCGAAAGCCCGGCGCGTCGTCGACGCCGAAAGGCGGTCCGGCCCGCGCAGCGAAGGCTCCGGGGCGCAAGCCGAAGGCCTGATCCGGCTCCAGAAGGAAAAAACCCGGCGCGAGGGGGCTCGCGCCGGGGTGAGGATGCCTTAGGGGGATAAGGCTCCCGCTCAGGGAGGGAGTGCGGGAAACGACGTTTCGTCGTCAGCCATTCAGACCGCGACCCGAAAGGAAAGTTCCCGGCGCCCCGCACATTGCCGGTGCAGGCTGCGCCGGGCAGAATCGATACTCCGCTACCGCGCCGCAACGAGGTCCGCCGCATGTCCCTTCCGATCCGCCCTGCGCCCGCCGGCGCCCCGTCCTTCCCCACGACCCGGCTGCGCCGGATGCGGCACGACGAATTCTCGCGCCGACTGGCGCGCGAGCACCGGCTGTCCACCGACGACCTGATCTATCCGGTGTTCGTGCATGATGGCGGCGCGCCGGCACAGCCGGTGCCGTCGATGCCGGGCGTCGAGCGCATCAATGTCGAGGGGCTGCTGGCGGCGGCCGGACGCTGCGTGGAAGAAGGCATCCCGATGATCGCCCTGTTCCCGGTGATCGAGCCTTCCCTGAAGACGCCGGACGGGCGCGAGGCCCTGAACCCGGACGGGCTCGTGCCGCGCGCGGTGGCGGCGCTGAAGGCACGGTTCCCCGACCTGGGCGTGATGACCGACGTCGCGCTCGATCCGTACACCAGCCATGGACAGGACGGCCTCATCGACGAGCACGGGTACGTGCTCAACGAGCAGACCGTCGCCGTGCTGGTCGAGCAGGCGCGCGTACATGCCCAGGCGGGCGTGGACGTGGTCGCTCCGTCCGACATGATGGACGGCCGCATCGGTGCGATCCGCAGGCGACTGGATGAAGGCGGGCAGATCCATACCCGCATCCTCGCCTACTCCGCGAAGTACGCATCCTCGTTCTACGGTCCGTTCCGCGATGCAGTCGGTTCCGCCGCCACGCTGGGCGGAAGCTCCAAGTACACCTACCAGATGGACCCGGCGAACAGCGACGAGGCGCTGCGCGAGGTCGCGCTCGACCTCGCCGAAGGTGCCGACATGGTGATGGTGAAGCCGGGCATGCCGTACCTCGACATCCTGCGCCGGGTGAAGGACACCTTCGGCGTGCCGACCGCCGTGTACCAGGTGAGTGGCGAGTACGCGATGCTGAAGGCGGCCAGTGCCAACGGCTGGCTGACCGAACGGGCCGTGGCGATGGAGTCCCTGCTTTCGTTCAAGCGCGCCGGCGCAGACGCCATCCTCACCTATTTCGCGCTCGATGCGGCGCGCTGGATGCGCGAGACCCGCTGAACCCGCCGGGACACGGCAGCCCCGTCACGGCGTCCGGTTTCAGCGTTCCAGTTCGCTCTCGCGGTTGCGGCGTTCGCGCTCCACGCGCATCAGGTATCGCTGGATCTGCTGCTGGGCGGCTTCGGGGAGGTCGACGAAGCGGAACCCGGCGCGCGTCGATTCGGTGCCGTTGCGCAGCCGTACCGTGTTGGCATTGCGCAGTTCCAGTTCGACCGTGACCGAACTGCCGGTTCCGACCTGGAGGCTGGCGCCGGGGAATCGACTGCCGATCTCCATGCGGTCGGCCGGCAAGGCAGCGAACGCCGCCAGGCCACCGACGCTCACGTCGAGCGCCTGCAGTTCCAGCACGTCGGAGGCGCTGGTCGGCAGCCGCACGCGCACCGGCTCGCTCGCGCTGGTACGCACGCGGAAGTACTCGCGCCGCTGCAGCTTCAGCAGTTCGGACGGCAGCGCGATCGAGAATGCCGGCTCGCCCTCGTAGTCGATCTCGCGCACCCGCTTGACGCTGAACTGCACCTTGACCTTTTCATGCGCACTGACGAGCACCACCCGGTCGCTCTCGAGCAGCCGCGCGTTGACCGCCTCGTCCGAGCCTCTGTCGATCACCACCCGCTTGCCGGGCACGTCGACTTCGACGATCGCGGTCAGCAGGAACTGCCGGCCTCGGTTGAAGTAGGCGGTGACGATCTCGCGGTGCTCCGCGATGGCGGTGAGTATCTGGCCGATCTGCGTCGGCGATCGGATCAGGAACCGGCTGAGGTCGTCTGCCTCGGCGCCGGGCTTGCCGGCGCCCTCAGGAGCCATGGTGACCCTTCGCTGTCACGGCGGTACGGTGCTTCTTCATCGCCAGTCGTGCAACGGCTCCGGCGCCGCGGTCTCGTCCAGCTTCGCTGCCAGGCTCGCCCGTCCGGCACGGGCCATCGGCCTGCCCTCTGCGGTGAGCCGGACCGGCTGGTGGCGATGCTCGCCGCTGAATTGCAGCAGGTGCACGTCGGTTCCTTCGACGTTCAATTCAAAACACGGCACGATGGACGCGACTCCGGAGATGAACACCCGGCGCTGTGACGGGTCGTACGGTACGGCTTCCTTCAGCAGGAACAACTCTATCGCCTTTTCGTCATCCGTGAACAGGTGCAGGTGGATTGTCGGGTACTTGCCGATCGCCCCCGACAGGACCGGACCGGCCAGATGCGGATCGAAGCGCTGGAACAGGTCGATCAGGTCCAGTGCCTGTGACCGCAGCCAGTGCAGGACTTCGCGCTGCCCGTCCTCATCGAAGATCCGCTGGTGCTCGAGCAGCGCCGCCTCGAGCTCGACGTTGGTCGGCAGGCAGTGCGCCTCGGCGAGGCCCAGCGTCCGGGCGGCCTTCTTCTTGGCGAGCCCCCAGTCGTCGATGCCATCCTCCGCGATCAGGCGCGCCGCGAGTTGTGCGATCCGCTCGCGCGTCTGCCGCTGCCGGGAATGGGTCTCTCGTGGCACGGCGATCCTCCGATCTCAGAAAATCTGCGCCTTGACGTCGTCCTGCGGCCGGGCATCCCCACCCTGGGGAGCAGCCTCATGTTCCCGCGGAAGGTTCTCCTGATAGAAGAACTCGCTGATTCCGCCCCCGCCGGCGTCACGCAGGCCGGTGGCAGGGTCGATGCGCGCGGCAACGATGCCTTCGGGCGGGGTCAGCGGCTGCTCCGCGACTCCCTTGAGCGCAGCGCCCATGTAGCTGATCCAGATCGGCAGCGCGGCGGCGCCGCCGGTCTCGCCGGTGCCGAGCGTGCGCGGCGTCGAAAAGCCGACCCAGCTCACGGCCACCAGCCCCGGCTGATAGCCGGCGAACCATGCGTCCAGGAAATCGTTGGTCGTGCCGGTCTTGCCGGCCAGGTCGCCGCGCCCGAGCGAAAGCGCCCGCGTGGCGGTACCCGCGCGCACGACGTCAAGCATCATGCTGGACATCACGAACGCATTGCGCGCGTCGATGACCCGCTCGGCACCCTCGTTTGCCACCGGCGGCTTCGCCTCGAACAGCACCGTACCTTTCTGGTCTTCGACACGCCGGATCATGAACGGAGTCACCCGGAACCCCCCGTTGGCGAACACCGCGTAGCCCGCCGCCATCTGCAGCGGCGTCACGCCGCCCGCGCCCAGGGCCATCGTGAGGTAGGGGGGATGCAGCTTCGCATCGAAGCCGAACTTGGTGATGTAGTCCTGGGCGTACTGGGTACCGATCGCCTGCAGCACCCGGATGGTCACCGTGTTCTTCGACCGCGCGAGGGCCGTGCGGATGCGCATCGGCCCGTCGTACTTGCCATCGTAGTTCTTGGGCTCCCAGGGTTCCGACCCGGTCTCGCGCGACCCGAAGCTCAGCGGCGCGTCGTTGACCACGGTGCCTGCGGTGAATCCGCGCTCGAGCGCGGCGGAATAGATGAACGGCTTGAAGCTGGATCCGGGCTGCCGGATTGCCTGGGTGACATGGTTGAACTGGCTGCGGTTGAAGTCGAAACCGCCGACCAGTGCCTTGATGGCGCCATCGGAAGGATCCACCGCCACGAGGGAAGCCTCGACCTGCGGCAGCTGCGTGACATGCCAGTTGTTCTTCTCGTCGCGCTGCAAACGCACGACCGCCCCGGGGCGCAAGCGCTGCTTCAACGGCGCCTGTTCGCCGATCGTCCGTTGCACGAACCGCAGCCCTTCGCCGGTGACCGTCACCCGGCCGAGGCCGCGTCGGTACAACAGCATGGACTTGGCATCGACCTGCAGGACCACGGCCGGGAACAGCCCCTCACTGTCAGGATCGTCCTGCAGCAGATCTTCCAGTTTCTCATCGGTGTAGTTCGCCGGGAGATCGACGAAACGCTCCGGCCCACGGAAGCCATGACGTCGGTCGTACGCAATAACTCCACGCCTGACAGCCGCATAAGCTGCAAGTTGGTGCTCGCTCACAACCGTGGTGTAGACACGCAAGCCCCGGGTGTAGGCCTCTTCCTTGAACCGATCGAACATCACCTGACGGACCATTTCGGCGACGTAGTCGGCATGGACAGTGGTCTCGGCACCTTCCCGGCGGGCCGGCATCACGTGCTTCTCGGCGCGCGCCAGCTGCGCGTCGTCGATATAGCCCAGTTCATGCATGCGCCGCAGCACGTACTGCTGGCGGAGTTTCGCCCGCTGCGGATTGACTACCGGATTGAATCGGGACGGGGCTTTCGGCAGTCCGGCCAGCATCGCCATCTCGGCGACCTCAAGTTGTGCGAGCGACTTGCCGAAATAGGTCTGCGCAGCTGCCGCAAAGCCGTATGCCCGCTGGCCGAGGAAGATCTGGTTGATGTACAGCTCGAGTATCTGGTCCTTCGTAAGACTCGCTTCTATCTTGAAGGCAAGCAAAGCCTCGTGAAACTTTCGCGTGAAGGTCTTTTCCCGGGACAGGAAGAAATTCCGCGCCACCTGCATGGTGATGGTGCTCGCGCCCTGGCGGGCGCCGCCGCCGGTGAAGTTGGAGATCGCGGCGCGCACCACGCCCATGTAATCGACCCCGCCGTGCTCGTAGAAGCGGTCGTCCTCGGCTGCGAGGATCGCCTTCTTCATCATGTCGGGAACGGCATCTATCTTCACCACCGCCCGGCGTTCCTCGCCGAACTCGCCCAGCAGCTTGCCGTCCGCGCTGAACACGCGCAGCGGTACCTTGGGCCGATAATCGGTCAGGACTTCGAGCGACGGCAGGTTGGGATAGGCGACTGCCGCGGCGAACGCGACCACGAGGACGGCAAGGCCGATGCCTCCGGCGGCGACGAGGGCGATGATCAGCGACCAGCGTTTGAGCATTGGCGATTATAGGCAGATGTACCGTCCCGGATCAGATACGCAAATGAGACAGCCCTCGGCAGGACTATGACTTACGGACAGAAAAACGCTTTACAGTCCAAATAGTTGTTGCTAGCCTTTAACCTTGTTTATGCAATCATGGCCTGAACCTTCCATGTTCAAAGGGAAACTTGACATCAAATTCGACGCGCTTGGCCGGCTGTTCCGGCCAAAGGCGCCGCCGTTGATCGGCGTGGACATCAGTTCGTCCGCGGTCAAGTTCGTCGAACTGGAAGAAGTCGGTCGCGGCAAGTTCCGGATCGAGCGTTACGTGATCGAGCCGCTGTCCAGGGACGCCGTGGTCGACGGCAACATCCTGAACCTCGACCAGGTATCGGATTCGTTCAAGCGCGGCTGGAAGAAGCTCAACAGCCGGGTGCGCAATGTCGCACTGGCACTGCCCACCGCCGCGGTGATCACCAAGAAGATTTCGGTGCCGTCAGGCCAGCGCGAGGACGAACTCGAACTGCAGGTGGAAACCGAGGCCAACCAGTACATCCCGTTCGCCCTCGAGGAAGTGAACCTCGATTTCCAGGTGCTCGGCCCGTCGCCGACCAGCCCTGACGACGTCGAGGTGCTGATCGCCGCCTCGCGCAAGGAAAAGGTCGAAGACCGCGTCGCCGCCGCCGAGGCGGCCGGCCTGAAGGCGATCGTCGTCGACGTGGAATCCTATGCCACCCAGGCCGCCTTCGACCTGATCGCGCGAAGCCTTCCTGAAGCCGGGCATGACCAGACCATCGCGATCGTCGATGTCGGCACCAGCGTGATGAACGTGAACATCCTGCGCAACGGAGAGTCGGTGTACCTGCGCGAACAGCCGTTCGGCGGGCAGCAGCTGACGCAGGAAATCCAGCGCCATTTCGGCCTGACCGCAGACGAGGCGGAGCTGGCCAAGCGAAACGGCGGCCTGCCCGAGAACTACGAGGCCGAGGTGCTGCAGCCCTTCATGGACAACCTTGCCCTGGAAGTGGCCCGCGTGCTCCAGTTCTTCTATACGTCGACCCAGTACAGCAGCGTCGACAAGCTGCTGCTGGCGGGGGGCTGCGCCGCGATCCCTGACCTCGACGAGACCGTCAGCCGCCGCACCCAGGTACCCACCGTGGTTGCCAATCCGTTCTCCGAGATGGAAGTCTCGGCGAAGATCCGGCCGCGCCAGCTGCAGATCGACGCACCTTCGCTGATGGTCGCCTGCGGCCTTGCGCTGCGCCGCTTCGATCCCTCCTGACACCGTTCGCGTTCCACCCGCCCGCGCCAACCCAGACCCCGAAACAGCCGCCTCCGCCAAGATGATCCGCGTAAACCTGCTCCCCCACCGCGAGATGAAGCGTGCTGCCCAGCAGCGCTCGTTCATCGTTGCCGCGGTCGCGATGGTCGCGCTCGGCGCCGGCGTGATTTTCCTCGTGCATGGCGTGCTTGCCTCGAAGATCGAAGGCCAGCAGGCACGCAACAAGTTCCTCGACCAGCAGATCGCCGGCCTCGACAAGCAGATCGAGGAGATCCGCCGGCTGCGCGAACAGACCCAGCAACTGCTCGCACGCAAGCGCGTCGTCGAGACGCTGCAGTCGAACCGCGCGGAAGTGGTCCAGCTGTTCGACCAGATCGCGCGGCAACTGCCCGATGGCATCTACCTGCGAAACATCAAGCAGACCGGCACCAAGGTCAACATCATCGGCTACGCGCAATCCAATGCGCGCGTGTCCACGCTGCTCAGGAACCTCGAATCGTCCCCATGGCTCGACAACGCCTCGCTGATCGAGATCAAGGCGGCGACGGTATCCAGCCAGCGCCTGAACGAATTCAACCTGAACGTCGATGTCGCGCGCCCGAAGGCGGAAGCGGCTCCGGCACCGCCCCGCGCCGCGCCGGCAAAGAAGTAACGCCCCGCACCTCCTCCCCGACCGCACAACCACCCCCCGCCGAACGCCATGACACTCGACGAACTCAGACGACTGGACCCGAAGAGCATCGGGTCGTGGCCGATCGCGGTGAAGTTCGCGACCCTGATCCTCCTGCTGGCACTGGTGATCTTCCTGGGCTACTGGTTCGACTGGCGCAACCAGCTGGCCGAGATCAACACGCTGCGCGAACGGGAGTCCACGCTGCGCACGACGTTCATCGACAAGAAGCGCCAGGCGATCAACCTGCCCGCCTACCAGAAGCAGCTCGAGGACATCGAACAGGCCTTCGGCGCGTTGCTGCGCCAGCTGCCCAACCGGTCGGAGATGGACGCGCTGCTGACCGACATCAACCAGGCCGGCCTCGGGCGCGGGCTGCAGTTCGAACTGTTCAAGCCGGCGACCCAGGAAACGACCTCCGAGTTCTATGCTGAACTGCCGATCAACATCCGCGTGACCGGCAGCTACCATGAGCTCGGATCGTTCGCGAGCGACATCGCACAGTTGCCGCGGATCGTCACCCTGAACGACATCGCCGTCGCCGTCGGAAAAGACGGCATGCTGACCATGGACGCGGTAGCCAAGACGTTCCGCTACCTCGACGAGGAAGAAGTCGCGAAACAACGCAAGGCGGCGCAGGCCGCGCCGAAGAAGAAATGAACACCCTCCGCAGACTCTCCCACCGGCTAGTACCGCTGGCCCTCGGCCTGGCGATGGTCGGTTGCGGCTCCGACCAGTTCCAGGACCTCAAGCAGTTCGTCGCCGATGCAGAAAGCGTCGCGGGCAGCCGCGCGCGCATCGACCCGCTGCCGAAGGTGGATCCCTACGAGCCGTTCGTCTACAACCAGGCGGAACTCGAGGATCCGTTCCGCCCGCGCAAGATCGAACCGACCAAGTCGGCGAAGGGCCAGATCCAGCCGGACCTGAACCGCAGGCGCGAGCCGCTCGAGGCCTTCCCGCTCGACAACCTGAAGATGGTCGGCTCGCTGCAGCAGGGCAAGGCCCTGTTCGCGCTGGTGCGCACCCCGGACAACAACCTGTTCCGCGTGCGCCAGAACAATTACATAGGGCAGAACTTCGGCCTGATCATCGAAGTGGATGAAACCGGGATGAAGCTGAAGGAACTCGTGCAAGACGGTGCCGGCGAGTGGACCGAACGGATCACCTCGCTGTTCCTGCAAGACGAAACGGAGACAAAACGATGAATCGCTCGATCTCGCAACGCGAGGCGACCCGGACGCTGACGCTCGACCGGACGGTGCAGGAACGCGCGGGGCGCGCCTGGGGCGCTGCATGGACGATGCTCTGGTCGCTGCTTGCACTGGCGGTGGCCGGCGCGGCACTCGCGCAGGGCACGCCCGCGGCGCAACCGGGCAATGCCATCCAGTCGGTCAGTGCGGCGATCGCCCAGGGCGGCAACGTGCTGGTCCGGATCACGATGAAGGAAACGCCGCGTGCCGCGCCGAACGGCTTCCAGATCACGAATCCGTCGCGGCTGTCGTTCGACTTCCCGAACACCGCCAACGGCACCGGCCGCAGCGCGCAGGACATCGCCCAGGGCGACCTGCGCAGCCTGAACCTCGTGCAGGTCGGCGACCGCACGCGCCTCGTGCTGAACATGACCCGCACCGTCCCCTACGAGACGCGCATCGAGGGCAACACGATCATCGTCGCGCTGCAGGGCGCGGGCGGCATCGCCGCCGGGGTCGCGCCGGCCCCGACGCGCTTCGCCGAAGACACCAGCGGCGGACGCCAGCACCGCATCCTCAACATCGATTTCCGCCGGACCAGCGAAGGCGCGGGCAACGTGGTCATCGACCTCGCCGACAACAACACCGGCATCGACGTCAAGCAGCAGGGCCGCAACATCGTGGTCGAGTTCCAGCGCACCCAGATGCCGCAGCACCTGCAGCGGCGCCTGGACGTCACCGATTTCTCGACCCCGGTCCAGTTCATCAACGCCCAGCAGGCGGGCGACATGGTCCGGCTCGAGATCCAGCCGCGTGGCCAGTGGGAGCAATCCGCCTACCAGGCCGACAACCGGTTCATCCTCGAGGTGAAGCCGATCATCGAGGATCCGACCCGACTGGGCGGCGGCCAGCGCCGTTACACCGGCGACAAGCTCTCGCTGAACTTCCAGAACGTCGAAGTGCGCGCGGTGCTGCAGGTGCTCGCCGACTTCACCGGCCTGAACATCATCACCAGCGACACGGTCAGCGGCAACCTCACGCTGCGCCTCAAGGACGTGCCGTGGGACCAGGCGATGGACATCATCCTCCAGGCGAAGGGCCTGGACATGCGCAAGACCGGCAACGTGATGTGGATCGCGCCGCGTGACGAACTCGCCACGCGCGACAAGCTGGAAGCCGAATCGCGGCAGCAGCTCGCCGACCTCGAGCAGGTTCGTACCGAGACCTTCCAGCTCAACTATGCACGCGCCGACGCGTTCCAGAAGATCCTGACCGACCCGCAGCAGCGCGTGCTGTCGCGCCGCGGCAGCGCCGTGATCGATCCGCGCACCAACACCCTGTTCATCCAGGACACACCGAGCAAGCTCGACGAGATGCGCCGGCTGGTGCGCCAGATCGACGTGCCGGTGCGGCAGGTCATGATCGAGGCGCGCGTGGTCGAGGCCGCGGACACCTTCTCGCGCAACCTCGGCGCCCGGCTCGGCGTGTTCGACCGGCAGGTCGGCGACACCATCGCCCATCCGACCCGGCTGACCATCGGCGGCAACCTGGAGGCCACCGGCTTCGTCACCGGGCAGATCGCCACCCCGATCCCGACCCTGGTGCAGAGCCTGGGCGTGAACCTTCCGGCGCAGACGATCGGTGGCGCGCGCCCCGGTGCCTTCTCGGTAGTGGTGTTCAACGACAGCCTGTCGCGCTTCCTCAACCTGGAAGTGCAGGCCCTGCAGGCGGAAGGACGCGGCCGCATCGTGTCGAGCCCGCGCGTGATCACCGCCGACCAGATCGAGGCGACCATCGAGCAGGGCACGGAGATCCCGTTCCAGCAGGCGACCGCCAGCGGCGCGACCGCGGTGTCGTTCAAGAAGGCGACCCTGTCCCTTAAGGTGCGTCCGCAGATCACCCCCGACGGCAACGTGATCATGACGCTCAACGTGAACAACGACAGCGTCGGCCAGAACACCCAGTCGGGCCCGGCGATCAACACCCGCCAGATCAGCACCCAGGTGCTGGTCGAGAACGGCGGAACGGTGGTCATCGGCGGCATCTACACCCAGGATTCGCGCCAGGCCGTGAACAAGGTGCCGGTGCTCGGGGACATCCCGTTCGTCGGGTTCCTGTTCCGCGACCGTTCGATCGTCGACGACAAGCGGGAACTCCTGATCTTCGTGACCCCGCGCGTGCTGAACGACCGGCTGTCCTCGCGGTAACCGGTTGCCATCGCGCCCGGCATTCCGGGCAGCCACGGGCGTGCACTGCACGCCCGTTTCGTTTCCGGGGTAAGCCGCGCGCATCGGCGCACGTCGACAGGCGCCCCTGCGGCACGCGCCGGCAGGACCGGTCGGACCGCGCGCTACAATCGGCGGATGGAAACGGTCGATCCCTGCGCTGCAATGCCGACGCCCGCCGACGCGTCCTCTCGCCCGGAGGGCGTGGATGCCTGCGCCTGCCCGGGTGGGGCGCCGGACGCGACCGCGGCCGAGCCCTGCACGCTCGACGGCAGCATCTTCCTGGTCGGCATGATGGGCGCAGGCAAGACGTCGGTCGGCCGGTTGCTTGCCCAGCGGCTCGGCAAGCGGTTCATCGACGCCGACCACGAGATCGAAGCGCGCTGTGGCGTATCGATCCCGGTGATCTTCGAGATCGAGGGCGAAGCCGGGTTCCGGCAGCGCGAACGCCAGGTGATCGACGACCTCACGATGCTGCCTGACATCGTGCTGGCCACCGGCGGCGGGGCAGTGCTGTCGGAAGACAGCCGCCGGCGCATGCACGAACGCGGGCTGGTCATCTACCTCAAGGCATCGGCCAACGAGATCTGGCATCGCACGCGGCGCGATCGCACCCGCCCGCTGCTCGCCACCCGCGACCCGCAACAGCGGATCATCGAACTGCTGGCTGCGCGCGAACCGCTGTACGCCGAAGCGGCGCACATGACGATCGAGAGCACGCACGAAAGCGTGAAGTCGATGGTCGCGCGACTGGTCGAACGCCTGGACGAACGGCGAACGACGCAAGGCGATGCCGCGCCGCCGGCAGGCACCACCGCACTGCCGGCAAACGGCCCGGAGCCCACATGACCCCAGATGTTTCCCGTCCCGCCGCCCCCCTCGCGCCGGTTGCCGGCCCGGCCGCCGCCGGCGCCCGCGAAACCGTGCATGTTTCCCTCGCCGACCGCAGCTATCCGATCGTGATCGGCCGTGGCGTGTCGACCGACGGCAGCCTGATCTCGCACCACCTGAAACCCGGACGGGCGGCGCTGGTCACCAGCGAGGTGGTGGGCGCGCTGTATCTCGCGCCGGTCACTGCAGCCCTCGCGGCCGCCGGCATCGAGGCCGTTCCGATCGTGCTGCCCGACGGCGAACAGCACAAGAACTGGCAGGTCCTGAACACGGTGTTCGACCACCTGATCGAACACCGCTGCGACCGGCGCACGCCGGTCATCGCGCTGGGCGGCGGCGTGATCGGCGACATGGCCGGATTCGCCGCGGCCACCTGGCAGCGTGGCGTGCCGTTCGTGCAGATCCCGACCACCCTGCTGGCCCAGGTCGACTCATCGGTCGGCGGCAAGACGGCGATCAACCACCCGCAGGGCAAGAACATGATCGGCGCGTTCCACCAGCCCGGCCTGGTGCTGGCCGACACGGCGCTGCTCGACACCCTGCCCGACCGTGAACTGTCCGCCGGCCTGGCCGAGGTGATCAAGTACGGCCTGATCCGCGACACCGCGTTCCTGGACTGGCTGGAACCCAACCTGGCGAAGCTGCTCGCCCGCGATCCGGCCGCCCTGGCCTACGCCGTGCGCCGTTCGTGCGAGCACAAGGCGGAGGTGGTCGCCGCAGACGAGCGCGAGGCCGGCCTGCGCGAGACCCTGAACCTGGGCCACACCTTCGGCCATGCGATCGAAACCGGGGTCGGCTACGGTGGATGGCTGCATGGCGAGGCAGTGGCGGCCGGCACCGTTCTCGCCGCCGCGATGTCCGCGCGCCTCGGCTGGCTGGGCGAGGGCGAGGTCGGCCGGGTGCGGCGGCTGTTCACCCAGGCACGGCTGCCGGTCGAACCGCCGCCGATGCCGGCCACGCGCTGGCTCGACCTGATGGGCCATGACAAGAAGGTACGCGGCGGACGCATCCGGCTGGTGCTGCTCAAGGGTCTGGGCAATGCGGTGACCACCGGCGACTACGACCCGGCGGCACTCGATGCGACCCTCGCGGAGGTCGCCGGTGATGGCTGACCCGCACGCCCCCCCCGGTCAGGCAACGCAGCCTGCATCGGTCGGCCCGGCGCAGGGCCTCGCGCCGTATGCCGCCGCCAGCGACAGGTCCCGCGGCCGCGTCCATGCCGAGCCGCCGCCGGCCGGACGCGACGCGTTCCAGCGCGACCGCGACCGCATCATCCACTCCACCGCGTTCCGCCGGCTCGAATACAAGACGCAGGTCTTCGTGAACCATGAAGGCGACCTGTTCCGTACCCGCCTGACGCACAGCCTCGAAGTCGCGCAGATCGCGCGCTCGATCGCGCGCAACCTCGGCCTGAACGAGGCGCTGACCGAGGCGATCTCGCTCGCGCACGACCTCGGCCATACGCCGTTCGGCCATGCCGGGCAGGACGCGCTGAACGAATGCATGCGCGACCATGGCGGCTTCGAGCACAACCTGCAGTCGCTGCGGGTGGTCGACCTGCTGGAAGAGCGCTATGCCGATTTCGACGGCCTGAACCTGACCTTCGAGACCCGCGAAGGGATCCTGAAGCATTGCTCGCGGCGCAATGCCGAGCAGCTGGGCCCGATCGGCGAGCGCTTCCTTCGGGGCGGACAGCCGTCGCTGGAGGCGCAGCTCGCGAACGTCGCCGACGAGCTGGCCTACAACAACCACGATGTCGACGACGGACTGCGCTCCGGGCTGATCACGCTCGAACAGCTTGAACAGGTGGGGATCTTCGCCCGCCATGTCGCCGCGGTGCGGGCGCGTTACCCGGGCCTCGCCGGCCGGCGGCTGATCCACGAGACCATCCGGCGGATGATCAATACGCTGGTGGTCGACCTGACGACGGAAAGCCGCCGCCTGATCGCCGAGCATGCCCCCGCCTCGATCGACGCCGTGCGCACCGCGCCGCCGATGATCGGCTTCAGCCGGTGGATCGCGGCCGAGCAGCTGGAGCTCAAGCAGTTCCTGCGCCACGCGCTGTACCGCCACTATCGCGTGGTCCGGATGAGCGGCAAGTCCCAGCGCATCCTGTCGGAGCTGTTCTCGGCCTTCCTCGGGGACCACCGGCTCCTGCCGCCGCAGGACCAGGCGCGCGCGGGAACAGATGCGCCGCGCGCGATCGCCGACTACATCGCGGGGATGACCGACCGCTATGCGATCCTCGAGCATCGGCGGCTGTTCAGCGTCGACGAGCACTGACCTCCGCGAACCGGCCGAACGTTTCCGGTCGCACAGGCCACGCCTGCATTGCTGCATCGCGACCGGGCGGTTACACTCACGCGTTCGACCGGTTGATCCCTGCACGCGCCCCAGCGGTTGCGTCGCACGCCCGGTTATTTCTTCCGGACGCCCGCGTCATTGCCGCGGCATCCGGGTGGACCTTCCGAAAGCCGCGCCCGCCGCGGCTTTCGTCGCCTCTGGACTTGCCTGAACGTGCGGCTCCCGCCGGGCGTGTGGCAGCGTCCCCTTCCTGTACCGAGGTCGGCCATGAGTGATTCCTCACCTATCCCGCAAGCCCCGCGGCCCGGCGCAACCGCCGACGCCCTGCCGTCGCATGGCCGGACGCTCCCCTTGTCGAGACCGGGCGTTCCGGAAGCGCAGGGCCTCTACGACCCGGCGCACGAACATGATGCCTGCGGCGTCGGCTTCGTCGCGCACATCAAGGGGAAGAAAAGCCACTCGATCGTCGAACAGGGTCTCCTGATCCTGAAGAACCTGACCCACCGCGGCGCGGTCGGCGCGGATCCGAAGGCCAGCGACGGCGCGGGCGTGCTGATCCAGATCCCGGATGCGTTCTTCCGGGAAGAAATGGCGAAGCAGGGCATCGAACTGCCGGATCCGGGCGAGTACGGCGTCGGGTTCTGTTTCCTGCCGCGCGAGCCGGCCAGCCGCTACGCCTGCGAACGCGAGATCGAGCGCGCCATCTGGGCCGAGGGCCAGGTGCTGCTGGGCTGGCGCGACGTGCCGGTCGACAGCTCGGTGCTGGGCGAGAGCGTGAAGCCGATCGAGCCGGTGATCCGTCAGGTGTTCATCGGCCGCGGCGCCGGCGTCACCGTCACCGACGCGCTCGAGCGCAAGCTGTACATCATCCGCAAGTCCTCCGGCCATGCGATCCAGGCACTTCAGCTCGCGCACGGCAAGGAGTTCTACGTGCCGTCGATGTCGGCGCGCACGATGGTCTACAAGGGAATGCTGCTCGCCGAGAGCCTGGCCGACTACTTCGTCGACCTGAAGGATCCGCGCGTCACCTCCGCGCTCGCCCTCGCCCACCAGCGCTTCTCGACCAACACCTTTCCGACCTGGGACCTCGCGCATCCGTTCCGGATGATCGCGCACAACGGCGAGATCAACACGCTGCGCGGCAACGTGAACTGGATCCGCGCGCGCCAGGCTGCGATCAGCTCGCCGGTGCTCGGCGACGACCTCGAGAAGATCTGGCCGCTGATCTACGACGGCCAGTCCGACTCCGCCTCGTTCGACAATGCGCTCGAACTGCTGGTGATGGGCGGCTACTCGCTCGCCCACGCGATGATGATGCTGATCCCGGAAGCGTGGGAAGGCCACACGCTGATGGATGCCGGCCGGCGTGCATTCTACGAATACCATGCGGCGATGATGGAGCCCTGGGACGGCCCGGCGGCGGTCGCGTTCACCGACGGCCGCCAGATCGGCGCCACGCTCGACCGCAACGGCCTGCGTCCGGCACGCTACATCGTCACCAGCGACGACCTCGTGGTGATGGCGTCCGAGACCGGCGTGCTGCCGATCCCGGAAGAGAAGATCGTCAAGAAGTGGCGGCTGCAGCCGGGCAAGATGTTCCTGATCGACACCGAGGCCGGCCGCATC
>LNFM01003981.1_pt1 | contig 57631 bp, 58 predicted proteins | sample 596031 | NCBI WGS metagenome assembly LNFM01 (sample SAMN04254537, study PRJNA301005) | activated carbon metagenome | isolation source: dual media filters at the Ann Arbor, Michigan drinking water treatment plant | place: USA: Ann Arbor | reverse complement strand
GGAACAGCCGGTCGGTCATCCAGGGCGGCACTTCCTGCCAGGCATGCACCTTGGAGAACGCGATCTCCAGCTCATGGATCGCATCCATCCGCGCTTCGTCGATGCGCGGATGCTGGCTGGTGGGCCCGATGAACAGGCCGCTGAACAGGTACGACAGCGACGGGTGGTTGTGCCAGAAGCCGACCAGCGACTTCAGCAGATCCGGCCGGCGCAGGAAGGGGCTCTCGGCCACCGTCTCGCCGCCCATCACCACGTGGTTGCCGCCGCCGGTGCCGACATGCCGGCCATCGGTCATGAACTTCTCGGCCGCGAGGCCTTCCTGGCGCGCTTCCTCATAGAGCTGCGTGGTGCGCTCCACGACCTCGTCCCAGGCCTTCGCCGGGTGGATGTTCACCTCGATCACGCCGGGATCGGGTGTGACGGAGAAGTTCACCAGCCGCGGATCGGATGGCGGCAGGTAGCCCTCCAGCACCACCTTGCGGCCCATCTCGGACGCCGTGCCCTCGACCGCCGCGATGAGGTCGAGCCAATCCTCGGCGGCGAACAGCGGCGGCAGGAAGATGTGCAACTTGCCGTCGCGCGATTCGACGGTGAGCGCGGTGCGCACCAGCCCGGCGTCGGATTCGCCCACCACCGGGATGGGCTGCGGCTGCGGCCGGAAATCCTCGATCGACGACGCGACGGCCTCGCCGGCACGGACAGCGCGCTGGGACAGGCTTTCCGGCAATTGCTGCGCGCGCACCGCTCGCTGCGCCATCAGCGCGGCATGCGCCGGCAGGTCGTCGCGCCAAGCGAAGGGATCGGCCTCGTGCTCCTGCACGCGCAGCGCGTCCTCGGGCGACATCCAGGGCAAGGAGGCCAGCGGCAGGCGCAGCCCGATCGGGCTGTCGCCCGGGATCAGGAAAAGGTGTTCGCCGCGCAGGAACCAGCGGCTGGACTGCCAGCGGCGCACGCCATCCTGCAGGACACGGCGGATCGGCAGCACGACGCCCACTTCGGCCGAGAGCCCCTGCCCGAACACGTGCGCCAGGCGCTTGCGCTCCAGCTCGTCGGTGAGCTTCGCCTCCTCCACCACCACATTGGCGGGCAGGCGCTGCTCCTTCCACAGGTAGTAGTGGATGTCCTCGTGAACGCCCTGCACCAGGGCCGGGTCCACCTGCAGTCGTTCGGCCAGCAACCGCCCGAAGCGCGCCGCATCCGCCGCCGTCGCGTCATCCGTGTCGTCGTCGGAGGCCAGCAGCGCAGGGTCGGTCCAGACCGGCTCGCCATCGGCGCGCCAATGGGAATAGAGCGCCCAGCGCGGCAGTTGCTCGCCGGGATAATGCTTGCCCATGGCGTATTGCAGCGCGGCGCCAGGTGACCAAAGCCCGACCAGGCGGCGAAGCAGCCGCCCGGCATAGGCGCGCTTGGTCGGTCCCAGCGCATCGGTGTTCCATTCGGCCGCATCGCGGTCCGATGCGGCGACGAAGGTCGGCTCGCCGCCCATGGTCAGGCGCATCCCCAGCGCCTTCAGCTTGCGGTCCACGCCGTCGCCCGCGGCGCGGATCGCCGCCCATTGCTCGGGCGTGTAGGGCTTGGTGACGCGCGGCGTCTCGCGGATGCGCCGCACGCTCATCTCGAAGCCGAATTCGGTCTCGACCGGTTCCAGCCCGCCCGAGATCGCCGCCGCCGATTGCGGCTCCGGCGTCGCGGCCAGCGGGATATGCCCCTCGCCGGTCATCAGCCCGGATGTCGCGTCCAGGCCGATCCAGCCTGCGCCGGGCAGGTACACCTCGGCCCAGGCGTGCAGGTCGGTGAAGTCCTCGGTCGGACCCTCGGGCCCTTCGATCGGCTTCTGGTCGGCCACCAACTGGATCAGGTAGCCCGAGACGAAACGCGCCGCGAAACCAAGCCGACGCAGCAGCTGCACCAGCAGCCAGGCGCTGTCGCGGCAGGACCCCTTGCCCTCGCCCAGCGTCTTGTCCGGTGACCAGACGCCGGGCTCCATGCGCACGACATAGGCGATCCGCGACTGCACCATGGCGTTCAGCGCCACCAGCATGTCGACGGTGCGCTGCTCGGTGCGCGGCACCTCCGCGAGCAGGGCTTCCAGGCGCGGGCCCGACGGGTCGATGCGGCGGAACGGCGCCAGTTCCTGTTCCAGGCCGGGGTCGTAGGCGAAGGGCCAGGTCTCCGCCTCGGGCTCCAGGAAGAAGTCGAAGGGGTTGATCGTCGCCATGTCGGCAACGAGGTCCACGGTCACGTCGAAATGCGTCACGCGTTCGGGAAACACCACGCGCGCCAGGAAATTGCCCTGCGGGTCCTGCTGCCAGTTCACGAAATGCGGCTGCGGTTCGATTTTGAGTGCATAGGCCAGCACCGGCGTCCGGCTATGCGGCGCCGGGCGCAGCCGGATGGTCTGCGGGCCAAGGCTGGCCGGCCTTGCATAACGGTAGCTGGTGCGGTGCGTGAGCGCGACGTGGATGGACATGCGGTGGCCTGGAACGGTTGGGGCGGTTTCACACGGATGAGACAGGCGATGCAATCCGCGGTCCACTGCTGCGCGCCCGCCCGAATGTTGCGCTGCGTCAAGGCGGCGGCCGCACGGTGCGATAGGGTTCCCGAAACGATCCGGGAGACCGCAGGAGAATGCCCGCCAGCCTGCTGATTGTCGCCTATGCCGTGCTGGTCGGGGTGCCGGTGGCGCTTGGCTGGCTGCTGGTGGGCCCGGCCCGGGCCTGGCCGGACGAAGTGTCCTCCGCCCTCGCCATGGCGGGGTTCGCTGCGCTGCTGCTGGAATTCCTGCTCTCCGGGCGTTTCCGCGCGGTCAGCGGCGGGATCGGCATCGACCGCACCATGCGCTGGCACCAGACCTTCGCCCGCGTGCTGACCGCGGCGCTGCTCATCCACCCCTTTCTCTACACGACGCCGACCGGCGCGCAGTTCCTGCGACCGGAGGATGCGACCCAGGCCGGCATACTCGGCCTCGATGCCTATACGCTTGCCACCGGGGCCGTTGCCTGGCTGTTGCTCGGCGTGCTGACCCTGACCGCCATCGGGCGGGATTCCATGCCCTGGCGCTACGAGACCTGGCGACTGATGCATGGCCTCGGCGCGGCGCTCATCGCCGTGCTCGGGATGCGACACACGCTGTGGGCAGGGCGCTACAGCACGCATCCCGTCCTGGCGGGGTATTGGGTGGCGCTGTTCGGGCTGGCAGCGCTCAGCCTGCTTGCGGTGTATGTTGCGCGGCCGCTGCGGCTCGCCCGCCGGCCCTGGCGGATCGCCGCCGTCACGCCGGCCGCCGAGCGGACCTGGGAGGTCGTGCTGGAACCCGTCGGCCACCCCGGCCTGCGCTTCCGCGCCGGGCAATTCGCCTGGATCCGCCTGGACCGATCGCCCTTCTCGATGCGCGAACACCCCTTCTCGATCGCCTCGGCGCCGGGCGGCGATGGTCGGCTGTCCTTCCTGGTGAAGGAGGCCGGCGACTTCACCCGCACCATCGGCACGCTGCGGCCGGGCGCGCGCGCCTTCGTGGAGGGGCCGCATGGCACGCTGACCGTGGATGGGCGCGGCGAACCGGGCCTCTGCCTGATCGGTGGCGGCGTGGGGGTGGCGCCGCTGCTGTCCATCCTGCGCGGCCGTCGCCTGGCCGGCGATGCGCGCCCTGCGCTGCTGGTCTACGGCAACCGGCACGCAGGGCAGATCGTGGCGCAGGACGCCGTGGAAGCCCTCGGTGCCGAGGTTGTGCACGTGCTGCAGGAACCGCCGCCGGGCTGGGCGGGCGAGACCGGGATGGTCTCGCGCGATTTCGTGAAGCGGCGCTGCGCCGCGGCGGCCCAGGCCGGCTGGCTGTTCGTGCTGTGCGGCCCGCCGCCCATGATGCGCGAGGTGCGCGCGGGTCTCGCCGCGCTCGGCGTGCCGGCCCGGCGCATCCTGGAGGAGCGCTTCGTCTACGATTGAGCCCACGGCCCGGGGCGCCTAGGCTTGGCTAACTCCGGGAAGGGAACGCAACCATGGCCGATCTGGTGATCCGCGGCGGGACAGTGGTGGACGGCACGGGCGCCGCGCCCTTCGAGGCCGATGTCGCGATCGAGGGCGGCCGCATCACGCAGGTCGGCCGCGTGACGGAGCGCGGGCGCGAGGAAATCGACGCGCGCGGTCACCTGGTCACGCCCGGCTTCGTCGACATCCACACGCATTACGATGGCCAGGCGGTGTGGGATTCGCACCTCGCGCCATCGGCCTGGCATGGCGTGACCACGGCGGTGATGGGCAATTGCGGCGTCGGCTTCGCGCCCTGCCGCGCCGCCGACCGCGACAAGCTGATCGAACTCATGGAGGGCGTCGAGGACATCCCCGGCCCCATCCTGCACGAGGGCCTCGACTGGCGCTGGGAGACCTTCCCCGAATACCTCGACGCGCTGGATGCCAAGCCGCGCGACATCGACATCTGCGCCCTGCTGCCGCACGGCGCCCTGCGCGTGCACGTGATGGGCGAACGCGGCCTGGCGCTGGAGAACGCCAACCAGGCCGACATCGCGAAGATGCGCGAGATCACCGCGGAAGCCGTGCGCGCCGGCGCCTTCGGCGTGTCCACCTCGCGCACCATCAGCCACAAGACGCTGAAGGGCGACCCCACGCCCACGCTGCGCGCGCAGGAGGAAGAACTGCACGGCCTGGCGCTCGGCCTGCGCGATGGCGGCGGCGGGCTGCTGGAACTGGTGAGCGACTGGAACACGCCCGACCCGACGACGGAATTCGCCATCGTGCGGCGCGTGGTGGAGGCGACCGGCCAGCCGGTGGTGTTCTCGCTGACGGCGCGGCACGACCGGACGGAAGCCTGGAAGGAATTGCTGGCGCTGTCCGACACAGCGGCGGCGGATGGCCTGCCGATCCGCCCGGTGTTCCCACCGCGGCCGATCGGCATCCTGCTCGGCCTGAACGGCAGCCAGAATCCGTTTGCCGGCTGCGCGTCGTATCGCGCCATCGCACACCTGCCCGCGCCGGCCCGCGCGGCGGCGATGCGCGACCCCGCACTGCGCGCGCGCATCCTGTCCGAGGACCGCATCAGCGCATCGACCTTCCCGCTGATCACGCGCCTCGGCTTCGAGCGCATGTTCCCCTTCGGCGACCCGCCCGACTACGCGCCGCCGCAGGACGCCTCGATCGCCGCCATCGCAGCGCGGCAGGGCCGCAGCGCGGAGGAGGTGGCGTACGACCTGCTGACCGCCGATGACGGCGCCGGCTTCATCTTCGCCCCGCTGACCAACTTCGCCGACTACACGCTGTCCGCTAGCGCGGAATGCCTGCGCCATCCCAACGCCATTGCCGGGCTGTCGGATGGCGGGGCGCATGTCGGCTTCATCTCCGACGGGTCCTTCCCGACCTTCCTGCTGACGTATTGGGCACGCGACGCGAAGGAAGCGGTCTTCCCGGTGCAGGAGATCGTCCGCCGCCTGACCTCCGACACCGCGCGCGCGGCGGGGCTGCATGATCGCGGCGTGCTGCGTGCCGGGCTGCGGGCTGATGTGAACGTGATCGACCTGAAGGCGCTGACGCTCGATGCGCCGCGCATGGTGGCGGACCTGCCCGCCGGCGGGCGGCGCCTGCTGCAGCGCGCGCGGGGGTATGCGGCGACCATCGTCGCCGGCGCCGTCACCTATCGCGATGGGCAGGCGACCGGCGCGCTGCCGGGGCGGCTCGTGCGTGCGGGGGCGGTCGCTATTCCGGCGTGATGCCGGCGCCCTCGGCGACCTGGCGCCAGAGCGGCGCCTCGCGGCGCATGCGCGCGGCCAGCGTGGCGGGGTCCGAGACGATCAACCGCCCGCCGCCGGCTTCCAGGCGCTGCGCCAAGGCGCTGCCCTGCCGCAGCGGCGCCATCTCCTGCGCCAGGCGCTCGGCGGCGCCGGCGGGCATGTTGGCGGAGCCGAGCAGCGCGAACCACAGCGCCATCTCGAAGCCCGGCACCGCCTCGGCCACCGCCGGCACGCCGGGCAGCGCCGCAACGCGTTCCGCGCTGGAGACCGCGAGCGTCCGCATCCGCCCCTCGCGGACATGCGGGATGGGCACGCTGGCATCGGTCAGCAGCAGGTCGACATCGCCGGCATAGAGCGCACCCAGGCCCTGCCCCGTGCCGCGAAAGGGCACGTGCAGCATGTCGATCCCTGCCCGCGCCTTCAGCAGCTCGCCGAGAAGGTGGGTGGTGGTCCCGACACCGCTAGTGCCGAACGTGATGCGCCCCGGCGCGGCGCGCGCGCGGACAAGCAGGTCGGCGAGGTCGCGGATCTGCGATTCCGCGCGCACGTTGAAGGCCATCGCCGATTCCGAGATGACCGAGATCGGCGTGAGGTCACGGAACGGGTCATAGCCCGGGTTCTTCTGCAGGGCCGGCAGGATCACCACCGACCCGGTGGTGAAGACCAGGCTGTGCTGGTCGGTCGACTGCGCCACCAACTGGATGCCGAGCGCACCGCCGGCGCCGGGCCGGGTCTCGACGATCACCGTCTGGCCCAGCCGCGGCGTCAGGTACTCGGCGATGAAGCGCGCCGGCACCTCGACCGGCCCGCCGGCTGCGAAGGGCACGATGAAGCGCAGCGTGCGGGTCGGCCAGCGGGCGGGCTGTGCGCGGGCCTGGCTGACCAGCGCAGCGGGGGCCATGCCGGCGAGGATTGCGCGCCGCGTCGATGGAAGTCCGGACATGCAACAGGGTCCCTTCGGGGCTTCGGCAGGCGTCGCCGGCACGAGGCTAGACCGGCGCCCCAAGGATGGAAACCGCACGCGGGAGGGCGCGGTGTGTGACCTCCTGCACGGCGCCGGCGCCGCGCCCATGCAGGGATGAGGCAGGGCCACGCGGCCGACAGCCGCAACCCCTCGCCGCAGCCAGACACCGGAGGCCAGCATGCCGCGCACCAGGCCGCCATCGATCCAGCGCATCGCAGGCATCGCCGCCGCGGTGCTGATCGGCGCCGTGCCGGCCGGGGCCGGGACGTCCAGGCCGGGCTTCGGCGCGACGGCGGTATCGCTCGTGCTGCCCGCGCAATCCGGGTGCGAGATCGCCGGCCCCTTCGCAACGCAACGCCGCGCCAACGAGGCTGCCGCCGAGGCGCGTCGCCGCGGCCACAGCGCCGTCGCCTACCACAATGGCGAAGGCTACTACGTACGCGCCTGCTGAGCGCCGCGACGCGCCTCCAGCAGCCGCACCAACGCCGCGTCGCGCTTCTGCGCCAGGTCGATGGTGGTGGCGCCGTCGGTCGCTTCCGCCACGCCCTGCACCAGCATCGACTGCACCTCGCGGCTGACATTCGGCGTGCCGAGGTCGTCCCACCATGACGTCACCGCCGGCAGCAGGTGGTGCAGGAAGTGCTCGATGCCGCCCTCACCGCCGGCCAGATGGAAGGTGGCGTGCGGGCCCATCAGCGCCCACCGCAGGCCAGGGCCTTCGCTGATGGCGGCATCGACATCCGCCACGGTCGCGACACCCTCGGCCACCAGGTGCACCGCCTCGCGCCACAGCGCCGCCTGCAGGCGGTTCGCGAGGTGGCCGGGCACTTCCTTGCGGATGTCGATCGGGTGCTTGCCGATGGCGCGGTAGAAGCTCATCGCGGCGGCGACCGCTGCCGGGCTGCCCTTCGCTCCGCCGACAACCTCCACCAGCGGGATCAGATGCGGCGGGTTGAACGGATGGCCGATCACCACGCGTTCGGGATGCGCGCAGCTCTCTGACAGGCGCGACGCCAGCAGGCCCGAGGTGGAGGAGGCGATCACCACATCCGCCGGCAGCGCCGCATCGATGCGCGCGAGCAACGCCTGCTTGATCTCGATGCGTTCCGGCGCGCTTTCCTGCACGAAGTCGCAGCCGGCGCAGGCGCGCGCGGGGTCGGCGTCGAAGGTCCAGGCGTTCGGGTCCGCGTCCGGATTGCCGCCGAGCCGCAGCAGGATCGGCCAGGCACCCTCGATCATGCGCCGCATCAGGTCGGGTGCGCCTGGCGACGGGTCGCTGGCGCTGACAGCGATGCCACGGCTGAGGAAATACGCCGCCCATGACGCACCGATGGTGCCCGCGCCGATCACCGCGACGCGCCTGATGTCCTGCCGCATGGGGCTTCCTCCGGATGCTTCGCGCGTAGCCTAGCGCCTGATCCGCGAAGGCGGAATCGCCGAAGCGGTGAATCAGTCGCCCGGACAAGCGCTTGATCCGCGAAGGCGGAATCGCCGAAGCGGCGAACCGTACCCGCGGCTGCGGGCACGGCCTTGGTTTCGCGCGCAGCCGCCGCACCAACCCCGCGCGGAAATACATCCGGCGACCCGGCCGTGTCGGACGCCCAGACAAGCGCTACCCTGGCCACGCGCCGGAAGCGGGACTAGCCTCCGCGCTTCAGGAGGAACCACCCATGCAGGATCTCGTCGCGCGGATGAACGCCATCTGCGACGCCCAGCCCTTCGACACCACCTGGTACGTGAAGGACCTGGCGACCGGCTGGCAGGCCGACCGCGGCGGCGACGTGGTCACGCCATCGGCCAGTACGCGCAAGACCTCCATCCTGATGCATGCGCTGTCCAAGGTGCATGAAGGCAAGCTGCGGCTCGACGAGCCCTGCACCATCGAGGCCCGGCTGCAGGAAGGCGTGGACAGCGGCACCTACCAGTACATGTCGCCGGGCTGCGTCATTCCGCTGCGCGACGCCTTCGTGAACATGATCATCACCTCCGACAATGTCTGCACGCAGATCGTGCTGGAGCGGCTGGACCGCGATGAACTCAACGCCTGGTGCAAGCGCATCGGCATGACCGGCACCACGCATCGCGTGAACTTCCCGCCGCCCGGCCTGGGCTGGGACCACCCAATCGACGCGGTGGCGAGCACCACCGCGCGCGACCAGGGCGTGCTGCTCGACAGCATGCTGGCCGGCGCGTCCGATGCCGCCGCGGCGGCGGCCCTGGGGGCCACGCCGGAACTGTGCAGGCTCGGCCTCGACATCCTGTCCTGGCAGCGGCTGCGCAACCTGATCCCGTCCCTGCTGCCGGCCAAGACCAAGGTCGCGAACAAGACCGGGCGCGGCCCGCGCGGGCGGATGGATGCCGGCGTGGTGTATCGCGGCGAGACGCCGCGCTTCATCATCAGCGTGTATCTCGACCGCGTGCCGGACACGCTGCCCGACGGGTTGCCGGGCTACACCGCCGCCTATGCCACCGCGGGCAAGCTCACCCGCGCCTGCTGGGACGTGATGACCTGACATGACCACCGACGCAGATTTCGAAGCCGCCATCGCCGGGTTGCAGGCCTGGGTGGGGCGCGAGCGCATCGTCGAGGACGAGATCGGCCTGTCCTCGGCCCGCCGCATCGCCGGCATGCTCGACGTCGATCCGGCATCGCTGAAGCAGGGCGATGCGCTGCCACCGCACTGGTTCACGATGTTCTTCCCCGACATCGCACGGCAATCCGACATCGGCCCCGACGGCCACCCCAACAAGGGTGTCTTCCTGCCGCCCATCCCGCTGCCGCGGCGCATGGGCGCGGGCCGGCGCGTGACGATCCATGAGAGCCTGCGCATCGGCACGCCCGCCATCAAGCGCGCCATCGTGGCCCAGGTGCTGCCCAAGATCGGCCGCACCGGGCGCATGGCCATCCTGACCATGCGCCACGTCATCGAATGCGAAGGCCGCACCGTCGCGGTGGACGAGTTCGACGCGATGTATCGCGAAGCCCCGCCGCCTGGGCAGCCGAGCCCGCAGACGCCGCCCAACCCGGCACCGGCGAACGGCATCTATGCCGACCCGGCGCTGCTCTCCTCCGCGCTGGTGTTCCGCTATTCCTCCGTCACCTGGAACGCGCACCGCATCCACTACGACGCCGATTATGCGCGCAGCGAGGAAGGCTATCCCGCGACCGTGCAGAATGGCGGGCTGACCATGCAGCTGCTGCTCGATGCCGCGCTGAAGCGTGCGCCGGGGCGGCTGGTCGGCTTCACCGCGCGGCTCGCGCGCCCGCTCTGGGTGGGCGATACCGTCACGCTCTGCGGCGCCGCTCCCGCCGATGGCAAGATGGCCTGCTGGGCCGCCGACAAGGACGGCAATCTCTGCGCGACGATGGAGCTGGACCTCGCATGACGCGCGCCTCGCCCACGACCTGGCGGTCGATGATGTTCGTCCCCGCCACTGGCGAGAAATTCGTCGCCCGCGCGCATACGCGCGGTGCGGACGTGGTCATCCTCGACCTCGAGGATTCGATCCCGCCCGGCGAGAAGCAGGCGGCGCGCGATGCGCTGCCGGCCGCGGCCGCCACGGTGGGCCAGGCGGGGGCGGAGGTGGCGGTGCGGATCAACCGTCCGCTCGATCTCGCCGTGCCGGACATCGCAGCCGCGGTCATGCCCACGGTCGGCACGCTGATCCTCCCCAAGGTGATGGGCCCCGAACATATCCGCCTGCTGTCCGAAGTGGTCGGTGCGCGCGAGGCCGCGCGCGGCATGACGCCGGGCCATACGCGCTTCGTCGCGGTGGTCGAGACGCCCGACGCGCTGCCGCTGCTGTCCGCCATCGCCACCGCCGATCCGCGCGTGGTCGCGCTGGGCGTCGGCGCCGAGGATCTGTCCACGGAACTGGAAGCCGTGCCAGGCGCCGACCTGCTCTACCACTTCGGCATGATGGTGGTGGCGGCGTCCCGCGCGGCGCGCATCCAGCCGATGGGCTCGGTCGGGCCGTTCGCGGATTTCTCGGACCTCGACGGCTATCGCGCCTCGCTGCGGCGCTCCCGCGCGCTGGGCTTCGCCTGCCAGGCCTGCATCCATCCGGCACAGGTCGCGATCATCAACGAGGAATACGGCCCCTCCCCCGCGGAGGTCGAACGCGCGCGGCGGTTGCTTGCCGCCTTCGATGCCGCACTGGCGGAAGGCAAGGGCGCCGTCGCCTTCGAAGGGCAGATGATCGACCTGCCGGTGGTGGAACGCGCGCGCCGGCTGCTGGCGCGCGCGCGGTAGGCTACATCTCGCACATCGTCAGCACGCGGCCGTCGATCAGCGGCGTATAGGCCTCGCGCACCTTGGGCATGCGCGGGTTCGCCACATGCGCCTTGACCGCGTCCTTGTCGGTATAGACCTCGACCAGCATGATCCGGCTCTCGTCGCGCGTGCCGTCGGCGTTGGTCGGCTGGAGCACGTCGAAGCGCTCGCAGCCCGGTTCCTCGGACAGCGTCAGGCGGGCGTGTTCGCGGATCAGCGCATCGAAGGCGGCGTGGCTGCCGGGCTTCGGCTTGAACTCGACGTGGATGGCGACCTTGGGCATGGCGGTTCCTCCTGTATGCCACAGCAAAGTGGCAAGGAACCGCCGCGCCGTGAAGGTCAGGCCGCGGCGTAGCGATCCAGCGCCAGGTCGGTGCTGTCGATCTCGGTCTTGCGGCCGGTCACCAGGTCCGCCAGCACCCGCCCCGATCCACAGGCCATGGTCCAGCCCAGCGTGCCATGCCCGGTGTTCAGGTGCAGGTTGCGCAGCCGAGTCGGGCCGACCACGGGCGTTCCATCCGGCGTCATCGGGCGCAGGCCGGTCCAGAAGGACGCCTCGGCCACGTCGCCGCCACGCGGGAACAGGTCGGTGACGGAGTGTTCCAGCGTCTCGCGGCGCGGCTTGCGCAGCGCCATCGAGAAGCCGGCCAGTTCCGCCGTGCCACCCACGCGGATGCGGTCGCCCAGGCGCGTGATGGCAACCTTGTAGGTCTCGTCCATCACGGTCGAGACCGGCGCGCCACCGGCGTCCTTCACCGGCAGCGTCAGCGAATACCCCTTCACCGGATAGACCGGCACGCGCACCCCCAGCGGGGCCAGCAGCGCCGGCGTGAAACTGCCCAGCGCGGCGACATACGCATCCGCGGTCTCGGTCCCGGTGGCCGTTACCACGCCGGTCACGCGATCGCCCTGGGTGTCGAGGCCCTTGATGGTCACGCCGTAGCGGAACTTCACGCCGATCGCCTCGGCCATCGCCGCCAGCCGCTGGGTGAAGATGTGCGCGTCGCCGGTCTCGTCATCCGCCAGGCGGAGCCCGCCCACGAACTTGCCGCGGACATGCGCCAGCGCGGGTTCGGCGGCGACGCAGCCGGCCGGGTCCAGCAGTTCGTAGGGCACCTTGAAGGTGTCCAGCACGGCCGTGTCGTCACTTACATGGTCGAGCTGCTTCTGCGTGCGGAACAGCTGCAGCGTGCCCATCGACCGCCCATCATAGGCGATGCCTGTCTCGCGCCGCAGGTCGCCCAGGCAATCGCGCGAATACTCCGCGAGCCGCACCATCCGCGTCTTGTTCAGCCGGTAGGCGGCCTCGGTGCAGTTGGCCAGCATCTTCGCGAGCCACGTGTAGAGCCGCTGGTCCGCGCGCGGCCAGAGCACCAGCGGGCGGTGGCGCATCATCAGCCACTTCAGCGCCTTCACCGGAATGCCCGGCCCGGCCCAGGGCGCCGAATAGCCGTAGGAAAGCTGGCCGGCATTGGCGAAGGACGTCTCCATCCCGGCCGCGGGCTGGCGATCGAGCACCGTCACCTCATGCCCCGCGCGCGCCAGGTACCAGGCGCTGGTAACGCCGACGACGCCGCTGCCCAGGACGATGACGCGCATGGTGGTGACACCCTTCGATCCGACGCCGCAAGCATGCGCGGGAAGCCGCTGCATTTGCTGCGCAACAGGCGTGCATTCCGCCAATCGGGGCCGTATCATGCGCAGGATCAACCGATCCTTCGCAGAATCCACCATGCTCGACGACGCCGACCAGCGCATCCTGAAGGCGCTCCGCCAGGATGGGCGCATCACCAACGCCGCGCTGGCGGAGGCGGTCGGCCTGTCGCCATCCGCCTGCCTGCGCCGCCTGCGCCTGCTGGAATCGCGCGGCGTGATCCGCGGCTACACCGCCATCATCGAGGAACCGCAGGACCGCGACAGCGTGACGGTGATCGTGCAGATCACGCTCGACCGCCAGACCGAGGAACACCTCTCGCGCTTCGAGGCCGCCGTGCGTCGCCTGCCGGAAGTGCGCGACTGTTTCCTGATGACCGGCATGTCGGACTACCTGCTGCGCGTGGAGGTGCGCGACGCGGCGGATTACGAACGCATCCACAAGGAACAGCTTTCGAGGCTGCCGGGCGTGGCGCGGATCCAGTCGTCGTTTGCGATCCGGCGGGTGATCGGCGCCCGCGGCTAGGGCGCGGCGAGCCCGACCTGTGCTTGGCCCGGCGCATCCGTGCGGCACCCCACGAAGCCGGCCCGCTGCACGAAGGCGGCTTCGACGGCCGTGCCGGCGCCGGCCTCGGCGGCCACCATGCGCGCGACGATGGCGCGGCGCGCGGCAGTGTCGCGCAGGATGTCCTGGCTCGACATCGCCGCGCGCGGCGCGGTCAGGCCGCGGCCTGCAGCTTCTCCGTCCGCGCCAACCGGCCCAGCAGGTAGTCCACCTCGCCCGCCGTCTCCGCGCTCAGCTTCGGCGCCGGTGCGCGCAGCGTGGCGTGCGCGATGATGCCGCGCTTCACCAGCACGTATTTGCGGATGGCGAGGCCGAGGCCCGGCTGCACCTCGGTGCGGATCAGCGGCAGGTGGATGTCGAACAGGTCCTGCGCCGCGTCGCGCTGGCCGGCCCCCATCAGCGCGCAGACCTTCACCAGCATCTCGGGAAAGGCGTAGCCGGTCATGATGCCATCGGCGCCGCGCGCCAACTCCTCCGGCAGGAACTGCCCGCCCACGCCGCCCAGGATCGACACGCGCGGCATCTTGCCCGCCGCTTCCAGCGCGCGCACCGCGGTCAGCTTGTCGAGGCCCGGCCAGTCCTCCGCCTTCAGCATCACCACGCGCTGGTCGGCCGCCATGCGCGCGATCATCGGCGCCGTCATGGTGATGCCGGTCAGCTGCGGGTAGTCCTGCAGCACGAAGGGCGCGTTCACCACATCGACCGCCTGGGCGATGTAGGAGACGACAGCCTCGTCGCCCTTCAGCCCCGGCATCGGCGAGACCATGATCCCGGCGGCGCCCAGGTCCATCGATCCGCCCGCGATCGCCTTCATCTGCGCGAAGCCGGGTGCGGAGGCCCCGACCACCACGGGGATCCGTCCTGCCACGCGCTTCAGCACGCGATCGACGAAGGTGAGGCTCTCCGTCTCGGTCAGCTTCGGGGCCTCGCCCATCACGCCCAGGATGGTCATCCCCGCCGCGCCGGCGGCCATGAAGGCGTCGGTCATCCGGTCGGTGCTGGCCAGGTCGAGCGACCCGTCGGGCAGGAACGGCGTGGGGGCAATCACGAAAACGCCCTTGGCGGATCGGTCGAGCATGGTCATCCCTTCCGGCTGGAATACGGCGCACCATAGCGCGCAGTGCGGGAACCGCCAGATGCACGGACGCCGCCGTTTCACGCGGCGAAACCGCCTGTCCGCGCGCCGCGCCGCCTTTGAGGCCCCGGCCCGACGTGCGATAGGTGGCGGGTCCAGGAAGCACACGGAGAACCATCCGATGGTCAGCCGCCGCCAGGCGCTCGCCGCCGCCGCCCTCCTCGCCGCGCCTGCGGCGCGCGCGCAAGGTGGCTGGCCCGACCGGCCGATCCGCGTGGTGGTGCCCTTCGCGGCCGGCGGCAATGCCGACCTCATTGCCCGCATCCTCCAGCCCCGCCTGCAGGAGACGCTCGGCCAGCCGATTGTCGTCGAGAACCGCCCGGGTGCCGGCGGCGCGGTGGGTGCGGCCGAGGTCGCGCGCGCCCGCCCGGATGGCTACACGCTGCTGATCGGATCGAACGGGCCGCTCAGCGTGAACCCCGCGGTGCAGGCGCGCCTGCCCTATGACGCCGAAACCGGCTTCGCTCCCGTCGCCATGGCGATGCAGGTGCCGCATTGCCTGATCGTGCAGCAGGGCGCGCCGTATCGCAGCCTGGCCGATGTCGTCGCGGCGTCGCGTGCGCAGCCCGATGCGCTGGGTGCGGGCACCGCCGGCGTGGCGAGTGCGACGCATCTTTCGCTGGAGGCGTTCAAGCTCGCTTCCGGCGCGCGCATCCTGCACGTGCCCTATCGCGGCGGCGGTGCCGCGTTGCCGGATTTCGTGGCGGGCAACATCCCGCTGCTGTTCACCGAATTCTCCACCGCGCTGCCGCTGCATCGCGACAGCAAGGGGCGCATCCTGGCGGTGGCCTCGGCGGCCCGGCTGCCCGCCGTGCCGGAGGTGCCGACAATGATCGAGCAGGGCGTTCCGGGCTTCCTCGCGGCGTCCTATGTCGGGCTGCTGGCGACCGCGGGCGCGCCACCCGAGGCGCTGCGCAAACTGGGCGAGGCGATGACGGCGATCGTCGCGGAAGCGGATTTCCGCCGCCGCATGGAAGCCATGGGCGGCGAGACCGCATCGGGCGCGCTGGCCACGCCCGAGGGCTTCGCGGCCTTCATCCGCGACGACCTCCGCCGTTCGCGCGAGGTGGTGCGCGCCGCCGGGATCACCGCGCAATGACCGCGCGCGAGACGCCCCCCGGCGCCACCGACTGCCACTGCCACATCTTCGGGCCGGCGGCGCGCTTCCCCTATGCGGAACCGCGGTCCTACACGCCGGAGGACGAGACGCTCGAGGACTACCTGGCGCTGCTCGATGCACTGCAGCTCGACCGCGGCGTGATCGTGCAGCCTTCGGCCTACGACCGCGACAATGCCTGCACGCTGGATGCGCTGCGCCGCGCGCCGGACCGGTTGCGCGGCGTGGCGGTGGTGGGTGCGGAAGCCACGCCGGACACGCTGCGCGCCATGCATCGCGACGGCATCCGCGGGCTGCGCGCGAACGAATACCGGCGCGATGGCCAGGCGGCGTATCACGGCGGCGTTCGGCTGGCGGAGATAGAACCCTTCTTCCCGGTCATGGCCGAGCTCGGCTGGCACCTGCAACTCTGGATCGACGCGCGGCACCTGCCGGAGCTCGCGCCACGCCTGGCCCAGGTGCCGGTGCCGATCGTGGTCGACCACATGGGGCGGCTGCACCACAGCCACGGCACCAACGACCCGGGTTTCCAGGCGCTGGTGCGCGGCGTGGGCGATGGGCGCTACATGGCGAAGCTGTCGGGCACCTATCGCCTCGGCGCGCTGAAGCCCGACTACATCGAGGCCAAGCCCTTCCACGACGCGCTGGTCGCCGCCAATCCCGACGCGCTGGTCTGGGGCACCGACTGGCCGCATCCGCGCCCCGATGGCGGGCGGCCGGATGCGAAGCGGCTGCTCGACGTGTTCCTCGACTGGACCACCGACCCCGTGCTGCGCCGAAAGATCCTGACCGACACGCCGGCCCGGCTCTATGACTTCCCGCGAGGCTGAAACCATGCGCCGCCCCACCTTCGTCCTGCCGTCCGGCACCTGCGACACGCATGTGCATATCTGGGGCCCCTTCGACCGCTTCCCGGTCGCCACGGGCGCTCCCTATACGCCGCCCGAACGCAACAAGGATGACCTGCGCGCGCTGCATGCGCGCCTCGGCGTCGAGCGCGCCGTCATCGTGCAGACCACCGTCTACAAATCCGACAACCGCGCGATGCTGGATGCCATCGCCGCCAGCGACGGTGCCTATCGCGGCGTCGCGCTGATCGACGAGAATTTCGGCGATGCCGATTTCCAGGCGCTGCATGAAGGCGGCGTGCGCGGCGTGCGCTTCGGCTTCGTCAAGCACCTCGGCGGCATTCCGGACCTGGCGCTGGTGCGCCGCACGGCCGATCGCATCGAACAGATGGGCTGGCACCTGGTGCTGCATCTGGATGCCGCGAACATCCCGGAGTTCGAACCGCTGTTCCGGTCCTTCCGCCTGCCCGTGGTGATCGACCACATGGGCCGCCCGCCGGCGCAGGACGGGCTCGACCAGGCGCCCTTCCGCATCCTGCTCGACCTGCTGCGCGAACCGAACTGGTGGGTGAAGGTGTCGGGCAGCGAGCGCATCTCCGCCGCCGGCCCGCCCTTCCATGACGCCATTCCCTTCGCGCGGAAACTGATGGAGGTCGCACCCGAGCGCACGCTCTGGGGCACCGACTGGCCCCACCCGAATGTCCGCTGGGAACCGGACGAGGCCGACCTGGTCGACCTGTTGCCTGCGTTCGGCGATGCCGCGGCGTTGCAGCGCGTGCTGGTCGACAACCCCGCGCGCCTGTACGGCTTCCCATGAGCGGCAACCTGCAATCCTGGGTCGGCCGCACGCGGCGCGTGACCGACGAGATGGCCACGCCGCTGGTGCGCCGCATGGCCGCGTTGACCGACCGTGGCGGCGTGGCGGTGGCACGCGGCGCCGAGGTTCCCAACCACTGGCTCTGCATGCTGTTCGACGATGCGGCGCCGCAGGCCGCGCTCGGCCCAGACGGACACCCCGTGACCGGCGACTTCCTGCCGCCCGTACCGCTGCCGCGCCGCATGCTGGGCGGCCGTCGGCTGACCTATTCGACGCCGCCCCGCGTGGGCGACACGCTGGACCGCGAGACGATGATCGCCGCCATCACGCCCAAGGTCGGGCGCAGCGGCGCGCTGATCTTCGTCACGCTGCGCCACAGCATCACGCGCGGCAACGAGGTGCTGGCGGTCGAGGAACAGGACATCGCGTACCTGGAGCCCAAGCGCAACGCGCCCGAACCCAAGGCCGAGAAGCCCGCGCCCGCGCCGGTCGCCGCCTGGCGCGATGCCTTCGTGACCGACCCGGTCATGCTGTTCCGCTATTCCGCGCTGCAGTTCAACGGCCACCGCATCCACTACGACGCCGACTATGCGCGCGATGGCGAAGGCTATCCCGCGCTGGTCGTCAATGGCGGTGTCACCACGCTGTTCCTGCTGGAGGCCGCGCTGCGCCGGCAGCCGGGCGCCCAGGTATTGCAGACCGCCTCGCGCACCATGAACCCGCTGTTCTGCGGCCGCGCGGCGACGCTGTGCGGCACGGCCCCGGACGCCAGGGGCAACAGCATCCTGTGGGCGGAAGACGAGACCGGCGCGATGGCGCTGCGCATCGAGGCGAGGATCGGCTGATGGCGGGACCGCTCGATGGCGTGCGCGTGCTGGATCTCTCAGCCGTGGTGGTGGGGCCGATCTGCACGCATGTGCTCTGTGAACAAGGCGCCGAGGTCATCAAGGTGGAGGCGCCGCCCACCGGCGACCTGCTGCGCACGCTGGCCGGCAAGGGTCGCAGCGCCGGGATGAACGGCAAGTTCCTCAACTTCAACCGCGGCAAGAAGTCGATCGCGATCGACCTGAAGCAGCCCGCCGGCATCGAGGCGCTGCGACGTGTCGCGGCAACGGTCGATGTCTTCGTCACCAACATCCGCCCCGACGCACAGGCGCGGCTTGGCGTCGATGCCGATGCGCTGCGTGCCGTGGCACCACGGCTGATCCATTGCTCCATCACCGGCTTCGGCAGCGGCGGCCCCTATGCCGGGCGCGCCGCCTACGACACCGTCATCCAGGGCGCCTCAGGCGTGGCGGGCTGCTTCGCCGCCTCCACCGGCGAACCGCGCTACGTGCCCTTCCTGGTGGCCGACCACACGGTCGGGCTGATCGCCGCGCAACTCATCGGCTTCGCGCTCTACCGGCGCGAGAAGACCGGCGTGGGCGAAGCGATCGAGGTGCCGATGTTCGAGAACATGGCCGCCTACATCATGCAGGAACACCTGGGCGCGGCATCCTTCCGCCCGCCGCTCGGCCCGCCCGGAGACCACCGCGTGCTCAGCCCCGACGGCAAGCCCCTGCCGACCAAGGATGGCTTCGTCTGCATCTCGGCGAACACCGACGCGCAGGCGCATGCCTTCTTCGATGCCATCGGCCGGCCGGAACTGAAGTCCGATCCGCGCTTCGCCACCATCGCGGGGCGCGTGTCGCACACCAAGGACTACTTCCACATCCGCGCGACGTCGCTGGGCGGCCGTACCACCGCGGAATGGCTGGACATCTTCGACCGCATGGACGTGCCGGCCTCGCCCTACAACACGCTCGCCTCGCTGCCGGAGGACCCGCATCTGCGCGCCGTCGGCATGGTGCGCGAGGAAGATCACCCGACCGAAGGCCCCACCTGGGCGATCGGCGCACCGAACCGCTTCTCCGGGGGCAACGCACCGCCCCGCCCGCCAGCGCCACGCCTCGGCGCGGACGGCGCCGCGGTGCTGGCCGAAGCCGGGCTCGCACCCAACGAGATTGACGCGCTGCGCCGCGACGGCGTGCTGATCGAGGGAACGCCATGAACCGCATCACCCGCCGCCTGGCCATCGCCGGCGCCACGCTGGCGCCCTTCGCCATCGCCCGCGCGCAGGCACCCTGGCCCGACCGCCCGGTGCGCCTGGTGGTGCCCTTCACGCCTGGCGGGTCAACCGACATCCTCGCCCGCGGCATGGGCCAGCGCCTGTCCGAGATCTTCGGCCAGCCCTTCGTCATCGAGAACCGCCCCGGCGCCGGGGGCACGCTGGGGTCCGAACAGGTCTTCCGCAGCGCGCCCGACGGCCACACGCTGATGATGGGGCATATCGGCACGCTGGCGGCAAACCCCGCGCTGTATCGCACCCTATCCTGGGATATCGGCGCCTTCGTGCCGGTCGCGCTGGTGGCGAATGTCGCGAATTTCCTGGTGGTGACGAACCGCCTGGAAGCGACCGACGTGCGGTCCCTGATCGCGCTCGCCAAGCGCGACCCCGGGCGCCTCACCTATGGCAGCGGCGGCAACGGCAGTGCGGCGCATATCTCGATGGTCGCCTTCATGGAGGAGACCGGCACGGACATGACCCACGTGCCCTATCGCGGCACCGGCCCGATGATGAACGACCTGATCGGCGGCACCATCAACCTGACCATGACGGGCGGCCCGCCGGCGCTGCCGCCGGTGCGCGCGGGGCAGTTGCGCGCGCTGGGCATTTCCTCGCTCGGAAGGCTGCCCTCGGCACCCGACATCCCGACCATCGCGGAGCAGGGCGTGACGGGGTTCGACGTGCTGCAATGGTACGGCATCGTGGCCCCGCCCAACACGCCGGCGGCCCTGGTCGCGCGCGTCAACGAGGCCTGCAACCGCATCCTGGCCGAAGCCGCCTTCCGCGCGCGACTGGAGACCGAGGGCGCCACCGCGCAGCCCATGACCCCCGCGCAGTTCGGCGACTACATCAAGCGCGAACGCGAACGCTGGGGCGCGCTGATCCGTCGCAACAATGTGGGGCTCGGCTGATGTCGCGCCCCTTCGACGGCATCCGCATCATCGACGCCACGCATGTGCTGGCCGGGCCCTTCGCGGCGTATCAGCTGGCGCTGCTGGGCGCCGACGTCATCAAGGTCGAACACCCCGACGATCCCGACCAGAGCCGCGGCTCCGGGCCGGACTGGGACCTCAACCGCGCTGGCATGGGCACGTATTTCCTGACGCAGGGCGCCAACAAGCGGTCGCTCACGCTCGACCTCAAGCAGGCGGCGGCGCGCGAGGTGTTCCTGCGCCTGGTCGCGCAGGCCGACGTGCTGGTCGAGAACTACCGCCCCGGCGCCTTCGAGGCACTGGGCCTCGGCTACGAGGCGTTGTCCGCGCTGAACCCGCGGCTGGTCTACTGCTCGATCTCCGCCTTCGGGCAGGGCGGGCCGCGTGGCGGGCAGACCGCCTATGACCACGTGATCCAGGCAACCTCGGGCATCATGGCCTGCACCGGGACGCCAGAGGTGAATCCGCTGAAGCTCGGCGCCCCGGCGATCGACTACGCGACCGGCACCATGGGCGCCTTCGCGCTGTCCGCCGCGCTGTTCCAGCGCGAACGCACCGGGCGCGGGCAGCGCATCGACCTCGCGATGCTCGATGTCGCGATGATGATGATGGCCTCGCACGTGACGGCGCATTCGCGCACCGGCAAGCCCGCGCGCCCGCGCGGCAACGAGCATGAATACGCGACCAATTCCGCCTACCCGACCAGGGACGGGATGGTGATGCTGGGGGCGTCCAACCTGCGCCAGCAGAAGCGGCTGTGGGTCGCGCTCGGCCGACCGGAGATGGCCAAGACGCGCAACGAGGACCGCGTGGCGGACCGCGGCGCCGAAGCCGCCGCGCTGCGCGACATCCTGGCGACACGCACCGCCGACGAATGGGAAGCCTTCCTGCAGTCCCGCCATGTCCCCGCCGCGCGCGTGCGCCGCATGGACGAGGCTTTGGCCGACCCGCACCTCGCCACGCGCGGCCTGGTGCATCGCTTCGACAGCGCCGACGGCGTGGGTGGCCCCTTCGCCGTGCCGGTCGCCGCCTTCGGCTTCGCCCATGGCGGGCCGCGCGTCGATGCGCCCCCGCGGGCGCTCGGGGCCGACACCGACGCCATCCTGAACGAACTCGGCTACGACGACGCCGCGCGCGCCGCGCTGCGCGGCACGCGCGCCATCTGACAAGGACCGCCCTGCCATGTCCCGATTCACCTTCGACCACATCCACCTGCGCAGCCCGGACCCGGAGGCCACCGCCACCTTCTACGAACGCGTCTTCGGCGTGACCCTCACGCGCAGCCCGCAGCGCATCGACTTCACCCTCGGCGGGCAGTTGATCTTCATCTCGCCGATCAACGACGCCGCGACGGGCGAGGCACCCACCTCGCCCTATCGCGGACTGGAACACATCGGCCTGGCGGTGACCGGCATCGACGCGATCGTGGCGGAGATGAAGGCGAAGGGCGTGGTCTTCACCATGGAACCGAACACCATCCGCCCCGGCGTGCGCATCGCCTTCCTGCGCGGGCCGGAGAACATCGCTATCGAATTGCTGGAACGGAGCGCGGCCTGAGCCTGTCCGACGGCGGCGGCGCGGTGCGCGAGGGGCCCCGCCAGGTCCTGGTCATCGGCGCCGGCCCCGCCGGGCTGATGGCGGCGGAGGCAGCGGCCAAGGCCGGCGCCGCCGTCACGGTGCTGGACCACATGCCGTCGCCCGCGCGCAAGCTGCTGATTGCCGGACGGGGCGGGCTGAACCTCACGCATTCCGAACCGCTGGCACGCTTGCTCGAACGCTACGGGCCGGCGCGCGACGCGCTGGCCCCTTTCGTCCACGCCTTCCCGCCTGAGGCGCTGGTGGCCTGGTGCGAGGCGCTCGGCCAGCCGACCTTCGTGGGCAGTTCAGGAAGGGTGTTTCCGCGCGCGATGAAAGCCTCGCCGCTGCTGCGTGCCTGGCTGGCGCGCCTCGCATCGCAGGGCGTGGCATTGCGCACGCGCCATCGCTGGCTGGGCTTCACGCCGGACGGGGCGCAGCGCTTCGCCACGCCCGAAGGCGAGGCCCGCCATCACGCCGACGCCACGGTGCTGGCGCTGGGCGGCGCATCATGGCCCCGGCTCGGGTCGGATGGCGGCTGGACGGCGCTGCTGCCGGGTATCGCGATCGCACCGCTGCGCCCGGCCAACATGGGCTTCGCCGTTGCCTGGTCCGACCACCTGCGCGCGCGCTTCGCCGGCACGCCGTTGAAGCGCATCGCTTTGGCCTTCGGCGGTGCCACCGTGCGCGGCGAAGCGATGCTGACCGCCCAGGGCATCGAGGGCGGCGCTGTCTATGCACTGTCAGCCGCGCTGCGCGATGCCATCGCGGCCGATGGCACGGCCACGCTGCTGCTGGACCTGCGCCCGGACATCGACCGCGATGCGCTGGCGCGGCGCGTGAATGCACGCCCCGGCGCGGTCACGCTGTCCAACCACCTGCGTCGCGCCGCGGGCCTTTCGCCGGCGGCCATCGCGCTGGTGCAGGAAGTGCTGCACACCGGCGCCGCGCGCGACGACCTGGCCGCGCTGGTCAAGGCGCTGCCGCTGCGCCTGGCCGCACCCTTCCCGATCACGCGCGCCATTTCCTCGGCCGGGGGCATCGCCTGGTCGGAACTGGATGATGCGCTGATGCTCCGCCGCCACCCCGGCCTTTTCGCTTGCGGCGAGATGCTGGACTGGGAGGCCCCGACCGGCGGCTACCTGCTCCAGGCCTGCTTCGCCACCGGCCGCGCGGCGGGGCGCGCGGCCGCGGGCTTCACAGCGGTTCCCCGGCCCCCAGCCCATCCGCCGGCGTCGGAACGCACCATTCATCCCCGCGCGGCGTCGTGACGTATTCCGGCCACTTCAGGTCGACCGGCGCGGCGAAATCCTGCGGCAGCAGCGGCGCCACCCACTTCGACCCGCCCATGCCACCGCCGGTGCGTTCGCGCCATTCGGCCTGCGCGGCGTCGAGCAGGCCGGGCTTCGCCGCGAGGTCCACAAGCGTCAGCGCCATGGTCTTGGCCGCCACGAACATGCCCGGGTCGATCGCCGCCGGCAGGCCGCCCAGCGCGTTGTAGGACCACATCGGGTAGTCGTAGTTCGCATCCGGCGCGCGCAGCCGCGGCCGCGCGGTCAGCAGCCGCACCGTCGGGCAGTGCCAGCAGAATTCCACGTAGTCGTCGGCCGAGAGATGCCACTGCCAGGGCGGCAGGAAGTGGCGCATCCCGGCTTCGAATTCCGCCGGGTCCGTGAGCTTCGTGTTGGCCGGCGAGAATGGGTCGTCCATCGGCCCCAGGCCCAGCCCCGACTGGATCTCCCGCGCAAAGCCCTTCGCCGCATCATCGTAGGCTGGCGGGCCGACCTCCTGCAGGTTCGCCCAGGTCGCATCCGTCAGCACGGTATTCGCCAACCCCACCCGCGTCTTGGTCACCCAGCGCAGATGCGCGGTGCAGGATGTCGCCATCGCCGCCGACCGCGCATTCGCCATCAGTACGTTGGCGATCTGCTGCGCCATCGGCAGCGACGGCGTGCGCCAGGAATACTGGATCTGCGTGAAGCGCGGCGCCAGGTTGTCCGACGTCGCATCACCGCCATGCAGGATGCATTCGTTCAGCGTCCAGGCGCCGGCGTGGGGGAACATCGCCTCCTTGGTGTACTTGGTGGTGGTGTACATCAGGCACAGCGCGTCGGTCGCACCGGGCGCGCGCGCCGCGGCATGGCCGACATCGCGGATCGGCAGCAGCGACTTGTCGATCCAGGTCTCCGGGCTGTCGCAGGTGAAGGTGATGACCGCGGACCAGTAGGCGCCGAACTGCGTCTCGGCGGTGACGGTGTTCTGCAGATGCGGGTGGTACACCACCGCGGCATCGAGGCCGTCGTAGTAGCCCTTCGCCGCATGCACGGGCTTCGACCCGCAGACCTTCTCGGCCGGCTCGCCGAACAACACCAGGCGGCCGGGCGTGCCCGATGCCTCAAGCGCCGCCTTCGCCGCCAGCACCGCCGTCAGCGCGGCGGTGCCGAGCGAGGAATGCGGGTCGGTATGCCCCGCGGCATAGGGGTGCATGCCGGCACGCGGCTCCCGCCGCGGCACCACCGCCTGGCAGTTCCCCGGCACCGCATCGTATTCCGCGAACGACGCCAGCAACGGCCCGCCGCTGCCCCAGCGCGCCACGAAGGCGGTCGGCATGCCGCCGGAGCCTTCCTCCACCTCGAACCCCTCGGCGCGCAGGAACTCCACATAGGCGCGCGCCGACCTGTATTCGCGCCAGGCGGGCTCGGCGAAGTGCCAGATGCGTTCGTTGAAGGCGGACATGCGCGCGCTGTTCGCGCCGATCCAGTCGAGCGCCGCGTGGCGCAGGGAAGGCAGGTCGGTCATCGCGGGATCCCCTCGGACATCCCGCGATGATGCGACGCGTCTCAGCGGCGCGCCAGACGCCGCGCGACGAACTCCAGCCGGTCCTGGCCCCAGAAGATGTCGTCACCGATCACGTAGCACGGCGCGCCGAACACGCCGCGGTCGAGTGCCGCCTGGGTGTCGGCCAGGCGCCGTTCCTGCCAACGCGGCTCCGCCCCCAGCGCCATCACGGCCGGCGCATCCAGGCCACACTCCGCGATCAGCGATGCAAGCACCGTGGGGTCAGCGGGGTCGCGCTCCTCCTCCCACAGCGCCTTCAGGATGCGGTGCGCGAGGCGGATCGCCGGTGCATCGCCCATCGTCTCGCGCAGCGCGATGACGCAGCCGCAGCCCGGCAATTCGTTGTGCGGAAAGTGCTTCGGCTTGATGGTGATGGGAATTCCCAGCGCATCGCGCCAGCGCGCCAGTTCCTGCAACCGGTAGGCCTGGCGCTGCGGCGACCGCTTGGGCAGGGGCAACCCGCCGGAATTCGCGAAGATGGTGCCGAAATCCACCGGGAAGATGCGCAGGCTGGCGCCGTGCTGCGCCGCCAGCGCCTCGATCCGTGCCGCCCCCAGATGCGTCCAGGGCGAATTCAGCGAGGCGTAGTAGTCGATATGCATCAGGCTCACTCCGTGACAGGACAGGCGGTGGCGGCGCGGACATCGTCGATGGTCACGCCGGGCGCGAGGTCGTGCACCTTGAAGGCCTCCCCGGTGGGCGCGAACAGGCCGAGTTCCGTCACCACCAGCGTCACCACGCCGCGGGCGGTGACCGGCAGGGTGCAGCGCGCCAACAGCCGTGGCGTGCCGTCGCGCATGCGGTGCTCCAGCATCAGGAACACCCGCTTCGCGCAGGCCGCGAGGTCCATCGCCCCGCCGATCACCCCGCCCTTCGCACCTTTCACCCTCCAGTTGGCGAAGTCGCCATTCGCCGCGGCTTCATACGAACCGAGCACGGTCACATCGATCCGCCCGCCGCGGATCAGCGCGAAGCTGTCGACGTGATCGACGATCGCTGCGCCTGGGTTGAGCGTGACATGGCGGCGGCTGGCATCGACCAGGTTCACGTCCTCCTGGCCGGGCGCGGCGACCGGGCCGAACCCGATCACGCCGTTCTCGGCGTGGAAGGTGACCTCGCGGTCGCCCAGGTTCACGTCGCAGACCAGGGTCGGCATGCCGACGCCGAGGTTGACGATCCAGCCATCCTGCAATTCGCGGCCGAGGCGCTCGGCCATCTGCGGGCGGGTCCAGCTCATGACGCGGCCTCCTTGCGGGCCGGCAGTGAGGGCCACAGCCCGTCCGGCGCGGGCGGTATCACCACCAGCCGGTGCACCAGGATGCCCGGCACATGCACGTCATCGGCGTCGATCGCGCCGGCCGGCAGCACCGGTTCCTCGACCTCGACGATCACCAGCTTCGCCGCCAACGCCATGGCCGGGGCGAAGTTCCGCTGGGCGCGGCGGAAGCGCAGGTTGCCGGCGGCATCCGCCCGCCAGGCGCGCAGCAGCGCGACATCGGCGTGCAGCGCGTATTCCAGCAGCACCTCGCGGCCGTTGATGATGCGGGTCTCGCGCCCTTCCGCCAATTCAGTGCCGACCGCCGTGGGCGTGTAGAAGGCCGGGATGCCGGCGCCGGCGGCGCGCAGGCGTTCGGCCAGCGTGCCCTGGGGCACGATCTCGGCCTCGACCTCGCCGCGTTCGTAGAAGGGCGTGAAGGGCAGCTGGTCCGACGCCCGCGGCGCGGCGGTGAAGGAACAGATCACCTTCGCCACCTGGCCGTTTTCCACCAGCATGCCGATGTCGGGGTTGCGCGGCTTGTGCGCGCCGCCGGTGGTGTTGCCGATGCAGGTCAGCCGCCTGGCACCCTGGCGCAGCAGCGCCGCGGTCAGGTTCAAGGGCATGCCGGGCAGCGCGAAGCCGCCGAAGGCGATGGTCGCGCCATCCGGGATGCCCGCGACCGCCGCGTCGAAATCCGCAAAGACCTTGCTGCGCCGTGCCATGCGTTCGTCCCCGTCCCTGGCCGCATCGTCAGGGGAGGCGCGCGCCCTGTCCAGGGGTCAGCGGCGGCGGCTTTCCGCGACCGCCAGCGTGACGCCGCAGGCAACGATGATCCCCGCCCCCACCCAGGTATAGGCATCGGGGAACAGGCCCGAGACGAGGTAGCCCACCAGCACGGACCCGATGATCTGCCAGTACTGAAAGGGCGCTATCACGCTGGCCTGGCCGTAGGTCATGGCCTTGGCCACGCACCAATGCCCGCCCGCACCCAGCAGGCCGAGCGTCAGCAGCAGCAGGATGTCCGTGACATTGTCAGGGGTCCGCCAGGCGAAGGGGACCACGAAGCTCATCACCACCGTGCCGATCAGCGCGGAATACATCACCGATGTCTCCGGCCGGTCGATGCCCGCGACCTTGCGCGTGAACACCTGGTAGACCGCATAGCAGAAGGCCGAGCCCACGATCAGCAGCGCGGCCGGCTGGAACACCTCGCTGCCCGGCCGGATCACCACCAGCACGCCGCAGAAGCCGACCAGCACGGCGGCCAGGCGCTTCGCGTCGATGCGTTCGCCCAGCATCGGCACCGCCAGCAGCGTGACGAAGAACGGCGCCGTGAAGGAGATCGACGCCGCCTTCGCCAGCGGCACGTCCTTCACCGCGAAGAAGAACAGCGTGGTGGACGCGAGCAGCAGCAACGACCGCGAGATCTGCGCCGCCGGCCGCCGCGTGCCCAGCACCTCGAAGCCGTATTTCGGGATGACCAGCAGCAGCACCACCGCGAGGTGCCCCGCGGTGCGCGCCCAAATGATCTGCTCGGAAGGGTAGCTGCGGCTGAGCACCTGCACGATCCCGTTCATGATCGGGAAGGCGGTGGTCGCCGCGCACATGAAGAAGATGCCGAGCCAAAGCCTGCGCAGCGCGTCCTGGCGCGTCTCGCTCATGGGTGTTGGTGGCTTGGACGCTTCACGCCCCGAGCCTGTCGCGCCGCGCCTGTGGGGTCAACGCGCGATCCTGCCCGCGCGCGTCACCGCGCGCGTCACCGCAGCGTCTCCCCGCGCGCGTCAACGCGCGACCCACCCGCGCGCGTCACCGCGCGACCCACCCGCGCGCGTCACCGCGCGTCTCCCCGCGTGCGTCACCGCGCGACCGGCCGGCGCAGCGCCCAGAACGCCACCGCCCCCGCCGCATAGGCGAGGATCGACAGGATGAACGCCGGCCGATAGGTGCCGGTCAGGTCGAACAGCAGCCCCGCCCCCCAGGCGCCGATGCCCGCGCCCAGCCCCGACCCCACCCCAGGATGGTGCCCAGCCGCGGCCCGCCGAACAAATCCGCCGTCTTGGCCGTGATGGCCGGCCCGCGCGCACCCCAGGTGATGCCGAAGAAGCAGGCATGCAGCCACAGCATCAGATGCTGGTCACCGCCATCGATCAGCAGCGCCGCCGCCACGCCGACGATCGAGATGGCATAGGCCAGGATCGCCGCGCGCTCCCGCCCGATGTAGTCGGAGACGGTGCCGGTCAGGATCACGCCCGGCAACGCCAGCAGGCTGCCCATGCCCAGCACCGTCGCGGCGTACAAAGGCTCGAACCCCTGCCCCACCGCGAAGGCCAGCTGGTGCAGCGAAACCAGGAAGCTGCCGATGCTGGTCAGCATGTAGACCAGGAACAGCAGCCAGAAATGCTTCGTGCGGACCGCCTGGCCCAGGGTCCAGGACCGCCCGTCGGCGCCGGCGACGAAGCCGCCGCCCCCGGCCGGGATTGCCGCTTCCGCACCGCGGAACATCGCCGCCAGCGGGATCACCAGCAGCCCCATCAACCCCGCCTGCAGCAGGTAGGCATTGCGCCAGCCGGCGTCGTCCACCAGCCACTGCGCGATCGGCGCCGAGATGGCGCGCCCGAACCCATTGGCCGATTGCAGCAGTGAGATCGCGAGGCCCCGCTGCACCACGAACAGCCGCGAGACCAGCGGCACGAACACCACGAGCCCGATGCAGTTCGCCCCCAGCGTCATCACCACGCCATACAGCAGCACCACCTGCCACAGCGTGGTCGCCTGCGAGGAGCCGAGCAGCCCCACGGTCAGCAGGCAGCCGCCCAGCAGCACCATGCGCCGCGCCCCGAGGCGGTCCACCAGCCCCCCCACCAGCGGCGAGGACACGCCGCCGATGATCTGCCCGACCGCATAGGCCAGGCTGGCATCCGCGCGCGACCAGCCGAAATCCTCGACGAAGGCCAGCAGGAACACGGTGTAGGCGTGCATCAGGCTGGCGCTGACGGTGAAGGCGATGAAGCCGCCGCCGACGATCAGCCAGGCCTGGCGGGTGGGGCGGCCTGTCATCGTGTCGGTGCGGTCCTCGGTGGCATTGCTGCGACAGGATAGGACCGTGATTCGCCGTCTGGCGAGGGCAGCCGGGACAATGTGCCGCATGCCAGCACTGCAACCGTCAGGCGAGTCATCGGATCCACAAGTGCGTCCTGATTTAGCGTTCCGCAACCAGTCGTCAGAGGACCGTGAATAGGCTGTGAGCCGCGCAATGCCTGGTGATTTCGGCGTTGTCGACCGTCACTGGACGCGCATTGTCCTGTGACTGTTGCGTCAGGTTGTTTGTTTGGGGAACGCAGACATGTTTAGAACAGATCGTGTAGTCCGCTTGTCGCGCGCATCGTCGCATTCCGGGGGGAAAGGGCCGCATCCGATCGAAGCGGCCATTTCCGCAGTCTCGGTATCATTGGCGCAGGCGCACGAGGCGGGCGATGCCGCCACCGTGCGCATGCTGCATGCGGTGCTCGCCTTGCTCTCGGCGGCGCCAAAGCCCAGCGCGCACTGAAGCGCGCGCCGCCGGTGGAATGGTGTGCCCGGTGGGACTCGAACCCACGGCCCCATGATTAAAAGTCACAGGCACACCCCTTTTCGTGCCTTGCCGATCATGTGCCGAGTCCAGTTCGAATCTACCTTCTAACTCCCTCATTGTATCCGGGGGCAATCCCGGATACTCCGGCCTAGCGAGAATGAGTTGCCCCCGAGTTGCCCCCGGACAGGCCCCGTGATTGCGCGGGGGCATCCGGGGTGGGGGCAAATGGGCCGCGAGGTGGGCGATGAAGGTGAAGCTGTCGGACGCGTGGTTGCGGGCGATGACGCCACCGACCGAGGGGCGGGTCGAGGTGCGGGACATGGGCTGTCCCGGCCTGGTGCTGCGCCTCACCAAGGGCGGTGCTGCATCCTGGTCCGCGCGCGGCGTGATGCCCGATGGCCGGCATGGACGCGTCACCATAAGCACCTATCCGGCTGTCGGGCTGGCCGAGGCGCGCAAGCGCGCGACCGCCATGCGTGCCGCTGTGCAGGGGGGCGCCGACCCGCTGGCCGAGCAGCGGGCGAAGCGAGCGGAAGGCAAGGCACGGCGCGAGGCGCCGACCGTGGAGGCCCGCTGGCGCGAATGGTCGGCGCTCGCCGCGCGCACGGCTATGAAGGGCCGCGGCTGGTCCGATTCCCACGCCGAACGGGTGGCATGGACACTCGACAAGGTGGTTGCCCCGGCAATAGGCAGTCGCCCCCTGGTCGAGACTACACGCGCCGACTGGACGGCGCTGGTGGCCGAGATGCACAAGCGCGGCCCTGCCGCCGCCGCCAACTTCCTGCGCATCGTCGCCGCCTTCACCAACCACGCCGAAGCCGCCGGCTGGACCCCTGCCCCGCTACTGCCGCGCAAGGCATCCATCCTCGCCCCTTCCGTCGCGCCCCGGGACCGCGTGCTGACCGATGATGACCTCGCGCGCATCTGGCACGGCGCCGAGGCGCTGTCGCCGAAGCCCCGCGCCTTCGCCCGCCTGCTGATCGTGACGGCCGCCCGGCGAGGCGAGGCGGCCGATATCGCGCTCGGCGAGGTGGACCGCGAGGCCGGCCTGTGGACCCTGCCGGCGCCGCGCGCGAAGAACCGCGCCGCGCACGCCATGCCGTTGTGCCCGCTGGCGCTCGGCGAGCTCGCCGCCGTGTGGCCGAACGATGCCGCGGACCTCGATCCGTCCTACCGGCTGCTAGGTCGGACGCGCGGAAGCGGGCTGTCGGGCTTCTCCAAGATCAAGGCCGCGCTGGACGCGGCAAGCGGCGTGACAGGATGGGATTGGCACGATCTGCGCCGCACGGCGCGGACCGGCATGTCTCGCCTGGGGGTGCCCCGCGAGGCCGCCGAGGCCGCATTGAACCACATCAGCGGGCGCGGCGGCCTAGTGGGCACCTACGACCGCCACGGCTACCGCGAGGAAGCCCTCGGCGCCCTGCGCGCGTGGCAGGAACACGTTGCCGGGCTGCGTGCCGAGGCCGGGCAGCGTTGATTTTGCTGGCGCCTAAGGGCACCAAGAAGCCGCCCCGCAAAGGGCGCTTCGCCGCCCTGGCATGGCCGCAGACACGGCGCGGGCGCCCCAACCTGTGGCGCGCCCGCTTGCCCATGCTGCTGTCGCTGCACGCCCTGATGCACCGGCCGGGCACGACAGAACGCCGCGCGTCGTTTCGCGTGGCGCAGGAGCACCTAGCCGCAGGCCCCCGCGCAACCGCGACGGGTGAGGCGGAAAACCTCGCCCGGATGCTACGGCGCGACTACCAGCGCCACCGCGCGTACATCACCCATCTCTCCCGCGAGATGGCGCGCGCGCAGGGTGCGCTTGATCGCCATTGGCAGATTCAGGGACAGCTCGACCGCGAGCGGCAAATGGCGGTGATCGACCACCATCGGCGGATGCAGGCGATCGTGGATCACGAATGGCGTATGCAGGCTGCGCGTGAGCACGATTGGGGGGGGGCGGCTGCGCGCCTCATTCGAGAGGAGTCGGAACGCTTTCGCCGCTGGCAGCTATGGCAGCGCTCAGGCGCGCGCGAATAAAGTCCCACCACCCGCACGCCCCATGCGGATATTTAGAGGCCCCTACCACCACACGAAGGGGCTTCCCGTGACAGAGACGCCAAGCAGAATCCTCACCGCGAAGGCCGCCCGCGAATTGGTCGGGCTGTCGGAAAACGCCTGGTGGGTAGCCGTACGCAACGGCCGCTTTCCGGCGCCCTTCTACCCCTGCCCGCGCGCGCCCCGCTGGTTCGAACATGAAGTGCTCGCCGCCCTTGAAGCGACGCGCGCCCTGCCGCGGGAGAACCTGGCCGCACGCCGCGCCGAGAAATTGGCGAAGGCCGCCGCCTGATGCGCACCCTGATCCTCGGCATCGCGCCCGCCCTGCTCGCCGCGCTGCTGCTTCTCGCCCTGGCGGCGCTGCTGCGGCTACCCCATTGACCAAACGCCCGCCCGGCGCTGTTGCGACGGACGGGCGGGGATGGGTCAAGGATAGTGGCTGGCCCCGCATCCTTACCGCATCCGCGCTCCCGAACGCCAGCGTCGTGCGTCCGCAAAGGACGACGACAATGCAAACCACCACCCGCCTCACACTGCCTGCCGGCGGCGCGTGCCGCCTCTATGTCATGCCGCCCATCGGCTACGTCGTGGTTGCCGCCGCGGCGCCGGCTGACGCGACCCTGGAAGCCTTGCGCCGACGCGGGCACCTTTCCGCACTGCTGACGCACGACCCCGGCCTGACGTGGCCCCGAGCGCGCGGCGAAGCCATCGGCGCGGAGATGCTCGCCGCTGGCGGTACGCTGGCGATGCAATTCCCCGTGCAAGCGGCGGCTGGAAGGCGGCGTGTCATGACCTCGCCGCACCTCGCCCGCGGCGCCGAGCATCTTTGCCGCCTGGGTCCGCGCGCCGTCGCGGAGTTTCTGACTGCGCTTGGCGCCGACACGGGCACCGAGGACGCCATTGCCGCCCACCTGGCGCGCTGGCGCCGGCTCGACCCTGCGCTACTGCGCGCGGTGCTGGCCAGCATGTCGGGCGGCCGGCAATTCCCGCCGGTGCTGGTGCTGACGGAGCGCGCCGCATGACCGCGCTGCCCCCCGACCTCGCCACCATGATCGCTGCCTGCCGCGCGAACCCTGCGCCCCTGTCTGCTTGGGCAGAGTCGTTCCTGGCCGCCATGGAGCAGCGAGACGCGCCCCTGACGGCAAAGCAGGCTGCAGCCATACAGGCCACCGCAGCACGCGTTGCGCTGCCCGAACTTGCCGCCCGCCTCGCTGTTCGCATGGACACGCTGGCGCGCGCCCTGGTGGGCGAGGAACCGACCGTCGCCAAGGGAGACACGCTTCGCTTCCGTGGCAAGGGCAGCTTGGCCGTCAATGTCGCCGGCCCGCGCCGTGGCACCTGGCATGACTACGAAGCCGGCGAAGGCGGCGACGCCCTCGCACTCGTGGCGCACCTACGCGGCGTGCCGATGCGCGACGCCTACGGCTGGGCACTGGCATGGCTTGGCCTGTCGGCCGGTGGTGGACAGCGGCCCGCGCCTAGGCAGCCCGTAGCGCAACCTGCGTCCCGGCACGTTGCCACCGACACGGGCGAACTTGCGCGGCGCGTCTGGTGCGAGGCGATGCCCGCCGTCGGCACGCCCGCCGAGGCCTACCTCGCGTCGCGCGGCCTGGTGCTGCCCTCGGATGCGCCCCTACGCTTCCATCCATCCTGCCCGCGCGGACCCGAGCGCCTGCCCGCCCTGGTCGCGTTGATGACCGACCCCGCGACCGCCGAGCCATGCGGCGTGCATCGCACGTTCCTGCGCGGCGATGGCAACGGGAAGGCCGAGGGACAGGCGAAGATGATGGCCGGCAACGCTGGCGTCATCCGGCTCGTGCCCGACGAAGACGTAACGCTCGGCCTCGGCATTGCCGAGGGCATCGAGACCGCCCTCGCGGTGATGCAGCGCACGGGCTGGCGCCCTGTATGGGCGGCGACCTCGGCCGGCGCGATGCGACGCTTTCCCGTGCTGCCCGGCATCGAGGCCCTGACCATCTTCGCTGACACGGGCGAGGCCGGCATCGGCGCCGCGACCGAGTGCGCCGAGCGATGGACCGCCGCCGAACGCGAGGCCCGCATCCTCGCGCCGCCGCGGGACGATTGGGACGACGTGACAAGGGGTGCCGCGTGATGGACGACCTTCGCAGCCCCGACGCGCTGCTTGCCGCTCACGGCGCACGGCTCATCACGCCGCCTCGGATGGTGGGCGCGCTGCGCCTCATGTCGGTGACGGAAGCCCTCGCGCTGCCGGCGCGCCGCTACCTGCTGCCGGGGCTCATTGCCCCCGGCGAGATATCGGCATGGTGGGGCGCGCCGAAGTGCGGAAAGACCTTCCTCGTGATGCGCCTCGCCTATGGGATGGCCCTGGGGCGCGGCATGTGGGGGCGCGAGCCCGGCCGGCCGGTGCGCGTGCTCTACGGCGCGGCCGAGGGCGAGGGCGGTATCGGCACGCGCCTCGCGGCCCTGCACGACGCGATGGGCGACCCCGCCGACGCCTTCGCGGTCATCGCGCAGCGGATGCAACTTGGCCCGCCCGGCGAGCACCTGGCCGACTTCATCGGGGCTGCGCGCGACCATCGCGCGGAGGTGGTGGTGGTGGACACGCTGGCCCGCACATTCGGCGAAGGCGACGAAGACCGCGCGCAAGACATGGGCGGCTTCATCACCAGCCTGGACCGGCTGCGCGAGGAAGGCCGTCGCAAGGGCGAGCCCATGCCGCACGTCGCGGTGATTCATCACGGATCGAAAGACCCAAACGCGAAGACGCCCCGCGGATCGGGCGCGTTGCTGGGTGCCGCCGACCTGGTGGTGAGGATCAAGCGAGGCGAGGCCGGCGCGCCATCCCTCGCCACAGTCGAGCACGCGAAAGACGACGCGGACGGCGCCGAGATGCCTTTCCGGCTGCGCGTGGTGGAGGTGGCTAGCCGAGGTGGCGCCGAGCCCCGCCTCACTTGTCTGGCCGAGGAAGCAGAGGCGGACGATACAGGCGCTGCCCGCAGCGCAAGCAGTTTGGCACCACGCCAGAAGACAGCGATGGGCTTCCTGCACGATGCGATTGCGGCCGATGGGGAGCCGCTTCCAGACGCCTGGCAGATGCCGGCCGGCTTGCAGTCCATCTCGATAGAGCGATGGGCGGACGAGTGCGAACGGCGCAGCCTCACGGCATCCGACAACCCGAAGAACCGGCGCGATGTGTTCAACCGTGTGGCGGGTGAACTGCGCGACAGGAAAGCAGTCGCGATGCGAGATGGCCGGGTGTGGCTATATGATGCGACGGCAAAACTATCCTGTCGCTTACGCACTCGGAATGTTTTGGCGCATCCGCAGCGCGACAGTGCGCGACAGCCTGCGACAGGCCGGCGACAAGGGCGACAGCGCGCGACAATCTTTCAGTGCATCCGCAGCGACAGGCGCGACAGGCGACAACCCCCCTATAGGGGTGTCGCTTGTCGCGTTTGTGGCGAGCACCGGCCCGATAGAAGGGAAAAAGGAAGGCCCCGTCCCCATCGCCGAGGCGGTGGCGCGCATCGTCGCCCATGTCGCGCTGGCGCACGTCCGATGGCGCGGCGCAGACTGCGACGGCCGCAAGGAAGCCGCTGATGGCGCTGCCCCCTACCTGGCCCGAGCAGGACGCCGACATGGCCCTGATACGCAGGGTCAACGCGCTGATGCAGATGGCTTCGGCATCCCCGGGCAGCGCGGGCGCACCCGCGGCCCTAGCAGAAGCGGCGACGCTGATGCCGGCCTATGCCGCGGCGACGCGGCGCTTCAATGCGGCGACCCGTCAGGCCATGGCGCCCCACACCATCACGGGCGCGGCGGGCGAGCACTAGGCGCGGTCTCGCACCCCAGCCCCAAGGGATCGATCGGACGCCCCCCAGGGGGGCATCGCATCCCTGTCGCTGGGGGTTTGGGATGCATCAACAAAACTCGACTCCGCCCCTTGCTGCCCCACCGCGCCATGCACCGAACCCGCCAGGAGAACACCATGTGCCCCGAACTCCCGCCCGGCTTTGAAGCCTCCATTCGTGCCGCGACATGGTCGGACCGCGTCGAGTTCCGGCATCCTGATCCCGCGCAGTGGTGGCGCGAATGCTGCGCCATGGCCGACGCCGCCCTCGAAGCCGCCGCGGAACCCGCTGGCCCCTCGGCGCTTGTCGCGCGCGCCGCTGCGCTGCTGCACGAACTCGCCGACGTCCTGTCGCGCCCATGCGGCCCTGGCGCCGATACGCTGCGCGCCATCTGCCAACACGCGCCGGTGGGCGGCGCGACGCTGGAGCGGGCCGGGCGGGAGGCCCTGCCGCTTCTGGCGGCTGCGGCGGCCGAACTGCGCCGCCATATCGCCCTGGCCGAGGAAACCTCGCCAGCCCACGCGGAACCGATTGCACGGCGCATGGTCCATGAACTCGCCGACCTCTACGCCGAGGCGTTCCGGTATCGCGGGCGGGGATTGGAGGAAGCGGCGCCTGCCCGCGCCACGCATGGGGATGCCGTGAAGGGCTCGCCGTTCGCGCGATGGGTCGAGGCGCTGCTGGCCGCCCGCGCCGCCGCCTTCACTGAGGCGCACGGCATCGCAGCGCCGACGCTGGCAGTCACGCCGAAGATGCTTCGCCTGGCTCCTCGAACGCGTCGCCGCTCGGCATCGAGATGATGCGCGCGTACTGGCGCATCGGCGACAGTTCGCGCAGGCGGTTCGAGATGGAGGTGTTCACGACAGGCATGGTCAGATACCCGCCGTCCGGGTCCACCGATACCTGCATCGCCTTGGATTCGGTCAGCGTGCGGACGTCGCCAGTCCGCATGAAATCCCGCAGCGCACGGTTGACGGCGGCCTTGGTCTCGAATGCTTCGCCACCGCCGAGCGCGCCGCCGCCGGTCAGGCCGAGGCGGTTCATCTTCGCCTCGAGCTGGTCAACGCGCGCGATGTGCTCGGCCTTGAAGGCCTCGATGCCGTCGCCGAAATCGTGCATCAGGTTTTTCAGTTCGGTCGGGTCCATGGGCGGGTGCCTCTGGCTTGAGAAGCGCCCGCCTCACGCGGGCCAGCGCCCGCCCGATGGCGAGGCCATCTGCCCAATACCGGCACCGCGCCGCCACGCGCCACAACGCGCTTGGTGCCCCGGAAGCATAGGCGAGGGCACTATCCCGCAGCACTCCGCTCGCCGGTCCATACCGTCCTGTCCGGCGCGGTTTCGAGCGCCATTCGAGGCCGCGGATTCCGTGGCCACCTGGGCCGGCGAAACCGCCCCCCGCCCCGAGACGCAGGCGCCGACCCTCGGCATGACGCGCATCCCGCTGCACGAACTCTACGCCCAGCCGAAGATCTCGCAGAAGCTGCTGGATACGAGCGCATTCGACGTTGCCGCGTGGCTGTCCGAGCGCATCGCGAACAGGTTTGCCCGGAGCGAAGGCGCCGGCTTCGTTGCCGGCGACGGCATAAACAAGCCCCGCGGCCTGTGCGACTACCCGACCGCGGCGACCGCCGACGACACGCGCGCATGGGGCACCTTCGAGCACGTCGCCACGGGGTCGAGCGGCGCGTTCCGCACGCGGTCCGGCGATGTGAACTCGGCCGACGATCTGCTCGACCTCATGGGCAAGCTCAAGACCGGCTACCTCGACAACGCGTCCTGGTACATGTCGCGCGCGACCGCCGCGGCCGTGCGCAAGCTGAAGGATGGGCAAGGCAATTTCGTCTGGCAGCCGTCCGCGATTGCCGGCCAGCCGCCCAGCCTGTTCGGGCACCCGGTGGTGCTCATGGACGACATGCCGGCCATCGGCGCCAACAGCCTGTCCATCGCGTTCGGCGACATGCGCGCCACCTATACCGTGATCGAGCGGCCGGGCCTTCGCATGGTCGCCGACCCCTACACGGCCAAGCCGTATGTGCTGCTGTACTGCTACCGCCGCATCGGCGGGGGCGTGGCCGATTTCGAGGCGCTGAAGTTCCTGAAGTTCGGCACGTCGTAAGGCGCACCGGACACCCTGCATGAAGCCGCCCACACCATCGGCGGTGGATTCGGTCTGGCGCCGGGCCGATAGAACTGGCGAACCTAGGAGAGAGTTGCGATGGCGCCGCCGGGGGAAGCCCTGGCGGCGTTTCGCATGACAGCAGGCACCCCCCCGCTAAATCTTTGGGGCTGCTTACCCCTTAGGCCCGCATTGGGGCTCACGCGGAGGTTTTAGACCCCGTATGAAAATCCAACTGAATTACGCGGAATAGGAGGCGACGATGCCGAGAGGTGGAGCACGACCGGGCGCTGGTCGCCCGCGGAAGCTGGTGCCGGTGGACACCCCCGCGCCGCGTCCCCGTTTCGACACGGCGCTGGATTTTGCGCGATGGGCGCTGAACGCTCCGGATGCCGAAGTGCCGATGGACGCGAAGTTGCGCGTTGCGGTCGCGCTGCTGCGCGAGAAGCCGATGCCAGGAAAGCGGGCGATGGCGGCCGAGGCGGCGCAGGATGCCGAGAAGGGCACCACCTGGGAGCGGCTTTTGCAGAACTGAGGCGACCAAGGGAGAAGCCATCATGACCGATGCCGCCAACATTACGACCGCTGCCAACCCGCCGGCGGCCCTGCCCCAGCACCCGGAAGCGTTTCAACTCGCGTTCGCGGAGGAACTGGCGACGGCCGATGCAGCCGAACCCATCCCGCACATCACCGAGCGCGCCATGATGCGGGTGCGCTTGTTCCTGGCAGAGCGGGCGGCGCCGTCGCGGCACGCCGCATAGGCCCCGCCTAGGCCCCGCCCGACCCCTGCGCGTGACCGTCGCCTGTTGGACGCCCTCGCCCTCGCCGCGGGGGCGTTTGGCGTTTGGGGCAACTTGCCCCGAGCGGGATGGCTAGCCTCGTGGCGCTGGCCGAGCCGCGCGACGAAAGAAGGCCGGCGCCCGTCTGTCCGGCCGCGTGACTAGGGGTCGCGCCTCGCCATACTGTGCGCCTGGGTTGCGACGTCGGCGGCGGCGGTCAGCATCCGCACCAGCGGACCGGCCGCGATGCGCCCTTCGGCTGCGGCCGTGGCGAGGTCGGTGACGCCAAGACGTTTGACCACGAGCGCGATGGTGGGCTCGGTCAGCAGGCGCACCAGCACGGTGCGTTCGGCACGGGCTTCCTGGTCGGCAAGCGACTGAGCGCGGCGGGCGAGTGCGTCGATAGGGTCGGGCGTCATCATGGACACTATGTCCCTCGGCCCTGGCGAGCCGCCACCAACCAGCGGGAACTGTGGCGCGGATGTGATGATGCCCGAAGGCTGCACCCGCGCCTTCGCTGCACGCGAGTTCGATCAAGCCTCGCGCGCGAGGTGCATGCCCTGGAATGCGCCGAGCCCTACTGTGCGGCGAACACCGCCCGCGCTTCCGGCGCCAGCAAGGTGCGCCACCTGCCGCTACTGGTCACGCCCCCGCCTTCCCGGTGGGGGCGTTCTGCGTTTTGGGGTGGTGGTTGCCCCCGGCCGAGAAACTTGCCCCCGGGTTGCCCCCGAGGGGGCCTAGATGGTGTGCCCGGTGGGACTCGAACCCACGGCCCCATGATTAAAAGTCACGTGCTCTACCGGCTGAGCTACGGGCACGCCGGACCCCGGCGCCGGCTGACGCTGGCGCCGGGGTGATAGCCTCAGGCGGCGTCCGATGCCACCCGCATGGCGCGGATCTTGTCCGGCCCCTGCACGGAACCGGACATGCCGGCGCCGCGCTTGATCTTGTCGACCACGTCCATGCCCGACGTGACCTGGCCCCAGATGGTGTACTGGCCATCGAGGCTCGAGGCCGGTGCGAACATGATGAAGAACTGGCTGTTCGCGCTGTTCGGGTCGGAGGTGCGCGCCATGCCGCAGGTGCCGCGCTGGAAGCGCGCGGTGCCGGGCTGGCTGAACTCGGCCTCGATGTCCGGCAGGTCGGACCCGCCGGAGCCGGTGCCGGTCGGGTCGCCGCCCTGGGCCATGAAGCCATCGATCACGCGGTGGAACGGCGTGCCGTTGTAGAAGCCGCGGCGCGCCAGCGTCTTGATCTGCTCGACATGCTTCGGCGCCAGGTCGGGCCGCAGCGCGATGGTGATGGTGCCGTGCTCGATCTCGATGATCAGCGTGTTCTCGGGATCGGCGGCGGTCGTGTCGGTCATGGGAAGGTCCTCAGCGGATATCGGCGGCAATGCGCGCGGTGCGGATGCGATCGGGCGGCGCGGGCACCGCGCCGGACTGGCCGACACCGCGCTTCAGCCGGTCCACCGCGTCCATGCCGGAAATCATGGCCATCGAGGCTCGGCGTCGGCGCGAACATGATGAAGAACTGGCTGTTGGCGCTGTTCGGGTTCTGCGAGCGCGCGGCGCCTACCGTGCCGCGGATGAAGCGCGCACGCGTCGGCGGGGTGAATTCCGCGGGCAGGTCGGGCAGGTTCGATCCGCCGGTGCCGGTGCCGGTCGGGTCGCCGCCCTGCGCCATGAAGCCTTCGATCACGCGATGGAACGGCGTGTTGTCGTAGAAGCCACGGCGCGTCAGCACCTTGATGCGCTCGACATGGCGCGGTGCCAGGTCCGGCAGCAGCTGGATGCGCACCTCGCCCGCGGGCAGTTGCAGCACCAGGATGTTCTCCGGGTCGGGCGGCGTGGCCGGCGTGGTCTGCGCCGGCGCGTCCTGCGCGCAGGCGGCCAGGCCGAGTGCGGCAATGCTGCCGCCCAGAAGCGTCCTGCGGTCCATGTGTGCGTGTCCCTTCAAGCCTGTGTTGCGCGCAGCTTCGCCATGGTGCGCTCGAGCGTCGTCTTCGGCACGAAGCCGGAGATGTCCCCGCCGAGCTTGGCAATTTCCTTCACCAGGCGGGAGGCGATGAACTGGTTGGTCTCGGATGCCATCAGGAAGACCGTCTCGATCTCCTGGTCCAGCCGGCGGTTCATGCCGACCATCTGGAATTCATAGTCGAAATCGGACACCGCGCGCAGGCCACGGATGATCATGCGCGCGCCCACCTCCCGCGCGTAATGCACCAGCAGCCCCTCGAAGGGCCGCACCTCGATGATGGTGCCGTGCCGTTCGGCGATGGCGATGGTCTCGGCCTTCACCAGTTCGACGCGTTCCTCGAGGTCGAACAGCGGTCCCTTGCCGATATTGATCGCGACGCCGACGATCAGCCGGTCGACCAGCCGCGCGGCGCGGCCGATCACATCCAGGTGGCCGTTGGTGACCGGGTCGAAGGTGCCGGGATACAGCGCGACGCGTTCAATCATGGGTCTCGGCGACCTCCTCGTCCTCGCCCTCGTCGGCGATCGGGAAGCAGGAGATCACGCGCTCCCCGTCGGACAGGCGCATCAGCGTCACACCCATGCCCTGCCGGCCGGTGATGCGCACGTCGTCGGCCTCGATGCGGATCAACTGCCCGCCATCGGTCACCAGCATCAGGTGGTCGCCGGGACGCACGGGGAAGGTCGCCACCACCTCGCGCCCGGTGCGCGACGTGAGGGTGATGCCGTTCACGCCCTGCCCGCCACGGCCCGTCACGCGGTATTCATGCGCCGAGGTCCGCTTGCCGAAGCCGCCATCGGTGACGGCGAGGATGATCTCCTCGGCGTCCTCCAGTTCGGTGAAGCGTTCGGGGGTCAAAGCGATCTCGATGACCGGTTCCTCGGCATCGTCGGCGGGGGCCGCCTCGGCCTCCTCATCGCCGGCACGACGCTTCGCGGCGGCGGCCTTGAGATACGCCGCGCGCTCCGCCGGGCTGGCTTCGATGTGCCGCAGCACGGACAACGCGATCACGCTGTCGCCCTCGCCCAGCCGGATGCCGCGCACGCCATCCGAATCGCGCCCGGCGAACAGCCGCAGCGTGTCGGGTTCCGCCTGGAAGCGGATGCACTTGCCCAGGCGCGTCGCCAGCATCACGTCGTCACCCTCGCGGCAGGTCGCCACGCCGATCAGGCTGTCGCGCTCATCCAGCTTCATGGCGATCAGGCCGGAGGATCGCACGTTGCGGAAATCCGACAGGCGATTGCGCCGCACATTGCCCGTGCGCGTCGCGAAGACCAGGTGCAGCCCTTCCCACAGGCTCTCGTCGAGCGGCAGCGGCAGCACGGCCGTGACCGTCTCGCCATCCTGCAGGTTCAGCACCTGGCGCAACGAACGCCCGCGCGCGGTCGGGCTGGCCTCGGGCAACTGCCAGACCTTCTCGCGGAAGGCGATGCCGCGGCTGGTGAAGAACAGCACGAACTGGTGGGTATGGGCCACGAAGGACCGGATCACCACGTCGTCCTCGCGCGTGCCCGCGCCCGTGCGCCCCTTCCCGCCGCGCCCCTGCGCGCGGAAGGTGTCGAGCGGCGTGCGCTTCACGTAGCCATCGCGCGTCAGCGTCACCACCATGGTGCCGGGCTCGATCAGGCTCTCGTCATCCACATCGGCGACATGGTCGACGATCTGCGTCATGCGCGGGGAGGCGATCTTCTCGCGCACCGCGCGCAGTTCCGCGTCCATCACTTCCATGCGGCGGGTGCGGCTGCCCAGGATCTCGAGCAGGTCGCGGATACGCTCGCCCACTTCGCCAAGTTCGGCGGTGATCTTGTCGCGCTCCAGGCCGGTCAGGCGCTGCAGGCGGAGATCAAGAATGCCGCGCGCCTGTTCTTCCGTGAGCCGGACCGTGCCCTCGGGCGTGACGACGTTGCGGTAGTCGTCCACCAGCGCCAGCAGCACGCTGATGTCGCCGGCCGGCCAGGCGCGGTCCATCAGCGCGGCGCGCGCCGACGCCGCATCGGCGCTGGCGCGGATCACGCGGATCACCTCGTCGATATTGGCGACGGCGATCGCCAGGCCGATCAACAGGTGCCCGCGTTCGCGCGCCTTGGCCAGGCGGTGGCGCGACCGCCGCAGGATCACCTCCTCGCGGAAGGTGATGAAGGCCATCAGGGCGTCCTTCAGCCCCATCTGCCGCGGCCGCCCGTTGTCGAGCGCCAGGAAGTTCACCGCGAACGATGTCTGCAACGACGTCATGCGATAGAGCTGGTTCAGCACCACCTCGGCGGTGGCGTCGCGCTTGAGTTCGATGACGATGCGCATGCCCGAGCGGTCGGATTCATCGCGCAGGTCGGAGATGCCCTCGATCGCCTTGGCGCGCACCAGTTCGGCGATCTTCTCCAGCAGGGTCGACTTGTTGACCTGGTAGGGGATTTCGCTGACCGCGATGCACTGGCGGTTGCCCTTCATCTCCTCGATCTCGGCGCGCGCGCGCAGCGGGATGGAGCCCCTGCCCGTCTCGAAGGCCGACCGGATGCCCGCACGCCCGAGGATGATCCCCCCGGTCGGGAAATCCGGCCCCGGGACGATCTGCATCAGGTCGTCGAGCGACAGCGCATTGTCGGCGACCAGCGCCAGCGTCGCGTCGATGATCTCGGTCGGGTTATGCGGCGGAATATTCGTCGCCATGCCGACCGCGATGCCATTGGCGCCATTCACCAGCAGATTCGGGAAGGCGGCGGGCAGCACGCGCGGTTCTTCCGCGCTTTCGTCGTAATTGGCCTGGAAGTCGACCGTGTCCTCGTCGATGCCTTCGAGCAGCGCCATCGCCGCGGGCGCGAGCCGCGCCTCGGTGTAGCGCATGGCCGCCGGCGGATCGCCGTCGACACTGCCGAAATTGCCCTGCCCGTCGATCAGCGGCACGCGCATCGAGAACGGCTGCGCCATCCGCACCATGGCGTCGTAGATCGAGCTGTCGCCATGCGGGTGATACTTGCCCATCACGTCGCCGACCACGCGGGCCGACTTGCGATACGGCTTGTCGGCCGTGTAGCCGGCCTCCTGCATGGCGAACAGGATGCGCCGGTGCACCGGCTTCAGCCCATCGCGCGCATCCGGCAGGGCGCGCGCGACGATCACGCTCATGGCGTAGTCGAGGTAGGAGCGGCGCATCTCCTCCTCGAGCGCGACCGGCTGCGTGTCGAAGGGGGGCTGCTCGGGGGTGCTGGAGTCGCTCACGCGGGGGATGTCTCGATCCGATATCGTGGGTCACGCGGCGCGGCAGCGCGCGGGTTTCAGCGCCATAGGCCTCGCGCGGCGGGCTGCGTCAACCGCCGCGCCGGAGGCGCGTCAGATCCGCCGCGCACAGGCTGCGTCAGAACGGGATTTCGTCGTCGAGGTCGGTCTTCTTGGAGTCCCAACCGCCGCCCCCGCCGCCGCCGCCGCGGGACGGCGCGCGAGAGGACCCGCCGCCCTCGTTGCGCGCCGGCGCCGGTGCACGGTCCTGATAGCCCCCGCCGGCGTCGTCGCTCGCCCCGCCGCCACGGCCACCGATCAGTTGCAATTCGCCGCGATACTGGCGCAGCACGATCTCGGTCGTGTAGCGGTCCTGGCCGTCCTTGTCGGCCCATTTGCGGGTCTCGATCTGGCCCTCGATGTAGACCTCGCTGCCCTTGCGCAGGTACTTCTCGGCCACCTCGCCGAGGCGATCATTGAAGATCGCGACGGCGTGCCACTCCGTCCTCTCCTGCTGGTTTCCCTCGCGGTCCTTGTATCGCTCGCTGGTTGCGATGCGCAGGTTCACGACCTTCCCGCCATTCTGGAAATTCCGCACCTCCGGGTCCTTGCCCAGGCGCCCGAGGATGATGACCTTGTTGATGCCCGCCATGCCGCGAATTCCCGTGGTTTCCGGTGATCACATTAGCCCGTCGCGGCGCGACGGGCCACCCGTCGCCCGGTCACGGGCGCCTGCGGCCCTGCCCCTTTGCAGGTTGCCCAGGCCGACGCATATATGGTGAGAACATCACCAGAACACCAGCGGTGCCCCCGGAGTCTCCCCTTTCAATGACCGGCCATATCCGAATCCGCGGCGCGCGCCAGCACAACCTGAAGGATGTCGACCTCGACATCCCGCGCGACACGCTCACCGTCGTCACCGGCCTGTCGGGCTCGGGCAAGTCATCGCTCGCCTTCGACACGATCTACGCCGAGGGCCAGCGCCGCTACGTCGAGTCGCTCTCGGCCTATGCGCGCCAGTTCCTGCAACTCATGCAGAAGCCCGACGTCGATTCGATCGAGGGCCTCAGCCCCGCCATCTCGATCGAACAGAAGACCACCAGCCACAACCCGCGTTCCACCGTCGGCACGGTGACCGAGATCCACGACTACATGCGCCTGCTCTGGGCGCGCGTCGGCGTGCCCTACAGCCCCGCCACGGGCCTGCCGATCGAGGCGCAGACCGTCTCCCAGATGGTCGACCGCGTCATGGCCATGGAGGAAGGCACGCGGCTGCTGCTGCTCGCCCCCATCGCGCGCGGCAAGAAGGGCGAATTCAAGAAGGAACTGGCCGAACTCCAGCGCCGCGGCTTCGAACGCGTGAAGGTCAACGGCACGCTGCACGCCATCGCCGATGCGCCGAAACTGGACAAGAAACTGAAGCACGACATCGAGGCGGTGATCGACCGCATCGTGGTGCGGGACGGCATTGCCCAGCGCCTGGCCGACAGCTTCGAGACCGCGCTCGCCCTGTCCGAAGGCATCGCCTACGCCGAGAACGCCGATACCGCGGACCGCACCGTGTTCAGCGCGAAATTCGCCTGCCCCGTCTCCGGCTTCACCATCGAGGAAATCGAGCCGCGGCTGTTCTCCTTCAACTCGCCGCATGGCGCCTGCCCGGCCTGCGACGGCCTCGGCACCGAGACCTTCTTCGACCCGCAGCTGGTGGTGCCGCAGGACGATGTCTCGCTGAAGGACGGCGCCATCATGCCCTGGACCGGGGCGCAATCGCCCTATTACACGCAGACGCTGGAGAGCCTGGCGCGCCACTACAAATTCGCCATGACGACGCCCTGGCAGGACATCCCGGCGGCGACGCGCCAGGCCATGCTGCACGGCACCGGCGATGAGGTGGTGACGCTGCGCTACAAGGACGGCCTGCGCGCCTATGAGGTGAAGAAGCCGTTCGAAGGCGTCATCCCGAACCTGGTTCGCCGCTTCAAGGAAACCGACAACCCCTGGGTGCGCGAGGACCTGTCGCGCTACCAGGCGGACAAGCCCTGCGCCACCTGCACCGGCTTCCGCCTCAAGCCGCAGGCCCTGTCCGTGAAGGTGGCCGGCAAGCACATCGCCGAGGTCAGCGAGCTGTCGATCCAGCGCGCCCGCAACTGGTTCGCCACGGTGATGGAGACGCTCACGCCGCAGCGCCGGGAAATCGCGCGGCGCATCCTGCGCGAGATCGAGGACCGGCTGCAGTTCCTGGTCGATGTCGGGCTGGATTACCTCAGCCTCAGCCGCTCGTCGGCCACGCTGTCGGGCGGCGAATCGCAGCGCATCCGCCTGGCCTCGCAGATCGGCTCCGGCCTGACCGGCGTGCTCTATGTCCTCGACGAACCGAGCATCGGCCTCCACCAGCGCGACAATGAACGCCTGCTGGTGACACTGCGGCGCCTGAGGGACCTCGGCAACACCGTGCTGGTGGTCGAGCACGACGAGGACGCGATCCGCCAGGCCGACCACCTGATCGATATCGGCCCTGCTGCCGGCGCGGGCGGCGGGCGCGTCATCGCCCAGGGCACGCCAGCCGAGGTCATGGCCAATCCCGCCAGCCTCACCGGCCAATACCTGTCGGGCGCGCGGCGCATCGAGGTGCCCACCGCGCGCCGCAAGATCGACAGGAAGAAGCAGCTGCGCGTGGTCGGCGCGACCGGCAACAACCTCAAGGACCTGACGGCCGCCATCCCGCTCGGCACCTTCGCCTGCATCACCGGCGTCTCCGGCGGCGGCAAGTCCACGCTGGTGGTCGAAACCCTCTACAAGGCCGCGTCGCGCCGGCTGATGGGCGCGGCCGAAGTGCCCGCCCCGCATGACCGGATCGAAGGGCTGGAGCACCTCGACAAGATCATCGACATCGACCAGTCGCCGATCGGCCGCACGCCGCGGTCGAACCCCGCGACCTACACCGGCCTTTTCGCCCCCATCCGGGACTGGTTCTCCGAAATGCCGGACTCCCGGGCCCGCGGCTACATCAACGTCAAGGGCGGCCGCTGCGAGGCCTGCCAGGGCGACGGCCTCATCAAGATCGAGATGCACTTCCTGCCCGACGTCTACGTCACCTGCGACACCTGCAAGGGCAAGCGCTACAACCGCGAGACGCTGGAGGTGAAGTTCCGCGGCAAATCCATCGCCGACGTGCTCGACATGACGGTGGACGAGGGCGTGGAGTTCTTCTCGGCCGTCCCCGCCATCCGCGACAAGCTGAAGGTGCTGAAGGAAGTCGGCCTGGGCTACATCCACCTCGGCCAGCAGGCGACCACGCTGTCGGGCGGCGAGGCGCAGCGCATCAAGCTGTCGAAGGAACTGAGCCGCCGCGCGACCGGCCGCACCCTCTACATCCTCGACGAACCCACCACCGGCCTGCATTTCGAGGATGTGCGCAAGCTGCTCGAGGTGCTGCACGCGCTGGTCGACCAGGGCAATACGGTGGTGGTGATCGAGCACAACCTCGAAGTCATCAAGACCGCCGACTGGGTGCTCGACCTCGGCCCCGAGGGCGGCGAGGGCGGCGGGCGCCTGGTGGCCGAAGGCACGCCGGAGGACATCGCCGCGACCCCCGAAAGCCACACCGGCCGCTTCCTCGCACCCCTGCTGGCGCGCACCGAGGCACCGGCGCGCAAGCGCAAGCGCGCCTGAACCAACGGGCGCGTGCTCAGCGCGCGCCCGGCCCCGCCGTCCAGCGCGCCGCCTCGATCCGCGCGCGTTCCTCCGGCGTCAGCGTCACGAAGCGCAGCTTCTCGTCCAGCGGAAAGGCCGGTCCGCCCGCCGGGTCGCGCAGCGCCAGCACCAGGCCGCGCGCCTCGTCCAGCACCAGCGGCTTGTCGGATTTGCGCACCGGCCATTCGAAGACCTGGCCCTGCTCATCCGCCACCAGCCAGCTCGGGCCATTGCCCCAGCCGCGGAACTGCACCGGCACCGCCACCAGCGACCGCCCCGCCAGCGCCTTGGCCTGGCCGCCCTTCGCCTGCCCCTTCCAGGCCGCGAGGAAAAGCCCGCCGATCAGCAGCAGCGCCAGGACCAGCCCGCCCGCCGCCGTGCCCATGCGGTTCCACAGCCGGTCCAGCCCAAGGTCCGTGGTCACCAGCCCGGGCCGCGCCGGGTCCATCATCGGCACCGCCGTCCAGGACCCCATATGCGGCTCGACGAACATGTAGGACATCTTGCGCGTGCGCGCGCCGTCCTTGTCGCGCCAGGCGATCGTCAGGTCGCAGCTCTGGAACAGGAACAGGCGCGACCGGCAGCGGCCTTCGCTGACGCGCGCCGCCGGCGCCTGCCGCGCCCGGTCGCGCACCGAGAAGTCATCGCGGATCGCCGGCCCGATATCGATCGCCAGCATCGCGATGAAGGCGCCGAACAGCAGCGTCCCGCCGACCGCCGCCAGCCAGCCGCCGGCGCTGCCGCGGCCTGGTTTCAGGACAAACGGGCGGCGCGGAAAGGCGTCGAGCAGGGGTGTCATGCACGGTCTCCGTCGTCAGCACACAGCGATGCACACCGACGCAAAGCGCATCGCGATGCGTAGCGGCATCCATCACGCATGCCATGCCGGCGCCGCCGCGCCCGCGAAGCGCTTCACATCGGCGCGGGCATCCTCGCGCCTGCCACCCTACGGCGCGGTCGAGCGTTCGAACTCGCTGCGCCGCACGATCTCGCGCCGCACCGCGCGGATCGTGCTGCGCCCCGCATGGCGCGCCAAATAGGGGGCCGGAACCTCGCGGCGGTCCAGCAGCAGGTGCCACAGGGCGCGGATCTCGGCCTCGGTCGCCAGCCGGTCCGGATCGTCGCGCTCCGCATCCATCGTCGCGATCGCCTGCTCCAGCCCATCCTGGCGGAAGGCCGCATGCATCGCGAAGGCGCGCGCGGCGATGCGATCCACCTGCGCCGCGGTCAACGGGCCGAAGGTGAAGTGGTCGCCCTCGGCCCAGGACGCGCCCTCGAAGCCCAGCTTGCGGAAGATGCCGGGCGAGAAATGCTGGCCTTCCTGCCCGATGTAGCGCCCGAAGCAGACATCGGTGCCGATGCGCGCGAGGCCGAGGTCGGCGCAGGCCAGCTCGGTCGCGGCATCCTGCGTGGCCGCGTCCCGCGCCACGCGGCGCGACCGCCACAGTTCGAGCAGCCGCCGCTTGTTGCGCGCCCGGTAGTCGTTGCGGCGGATCTCCTCCCACCAATCGGGCAGCCAGGCCTGGATGCGCCGCCACGCGTCGCGCCGCAGCCCGAAGGCCCAGTGATGGCCGAGCGGACGAAACCCCACCTGCGGCCCCGGCGGCCGCGCGCGGTGGTCGCCATAGGCGGCGAACAGGCCGACGCGGTCGGCGAAGGGCTCGGTGGCGCGTCGCACCGCCTCCAGCGCCGCCAGGTAGAACGGGCCGGGCTCCAGGTCGTCCTCGAAGAAATAGCCGAGCGGGGCGCCCAGCGTCTCGAAGACCAGCGCCTGGCCGCGCAGGATGTTCTCCGCGATGCCGAGGTTGTGCTCCGCGGCATGGACATGCCCGTCGGGGAAATGCGCGCGGAACACCGCGATGCTGCGCGCGATCAGCGCGGGGTCGCCGTGCCGCCGGCCGGTGCGCGGCGATACGGCGCCATCCTGCATCAGGTGGACGCGCGCCGGGTCGGGCCGCAGCTGCGCCTGCGCCGCCAGGCCGCGGCACAGTGTCTCCAGGTAGTCCGGCCGGTCGAAGGAGAAGATCACGATCGGGACGTCGGTGGTGCCCGCGGGGATCGACTCTATCGCCATCGCTTCCTCCCCTGCCGCGGCAATCTGGATGCGCGTGCAGGGCCACGCAAGCGGCCCGCCAGGCGCATCGCGGCGCGACGGACGGCGCGGCCGCGCCGGGTCATGCCCTGCCGTGCCACCCGGCCCAGGCCACCGCCAGGCGATCCGCCACGCCACGCCCGCCCACGGCACCCGGCCTGCCCGCCGCGACGCGCGCCAGGTCGCGCCGCGCCAGCACCGCCGGCAGCGCCGCCGCGATGGCGCCTGGCGGGATGTCGCGCCCCGCCCCAGCCAGCGCCACCAGCCCCTCCGCGGCCATGTCGCGCAGCAGGCCGCGCAGCGCCGGGGCGCCGGGCGCCGCGACGACCGCCTCGGCAGACAGCCCTGCCTGCGCCAGGCGGTCGGTCGGCAACAGGCAGCGCCCCTGCGCGGCATGCACCGCCACGCTGCGCAGGACGCCGGCCAGGCCATAGGCGGCACCCAGGCCGCGCAGCGCCTCCGCCTGCGCCGGCGCCGCGCCCAGCGCCAACCCCGCCGCGGCCGACCAGCCGCCCGCGGTGCCGCGCAGCCAGGTGACGAAATCCTGCTCGGTGGCGATGGCGTCCTGCGCCTCGGCCTCCCGCGCATCGGCCATGGCCAGCAGGGCATCGGGGTCGAGCGCGCGCGCGGCGATGGCGGCATGCAGGGGTTCGGCTACCTCGTGCCGGCGGGGCGGGTGGCCGGCGCGGGCTTCGTCGATCGCGTCGCGCCACCATTGCAGGCGGATCAGCGCGGCCATCGGGTTGGTCGTGGCCTCCCGCGCGCGGGCCAGCTCGTGGTTCAGCGCGATCAGCGTGAACAACGCCTCACGCGACGGTGCCGGCGCGAACAGCGCGCACAGGAAGCGATCCGGGTCGTGCTGGCGCGCAAAGGCACCGATCGGGGAGAGGGGCACGCCGCGTGGTATGCCTCGCGCGCTGGCGCGCGGGAAGGTCAGGCTGCGCTGGCGCGCGGGAAGGCCAGGCCGCGCTGGCGCGCGGGCAGGTCAGGCCGCGCCGGCGCGCGGGAATGTCAGGCTGCGCCGGCGCGCGGGAAGGACGGTCTGCGCCGGCGTGCGGGAAGTTCAGGGCCTGCCGCGCGCGGAAAGGCCACGGGGCGCGCCGGCGCGCGGGCCGATCGGGACCTGTCGGCGGGCGGGACGGTCACGTCCACCCGCTGGCGCGCGGAAACACAAGACATCGCCCCGCGCGGAAACCCTACGCGGTTGACGCCCGTTGCACCCCCGCCTACCTCGACCACCAGCGCGCCCCCGCGCTTCGTCGGATTTTCGGGAGAGACCCCCATGGCCTTCAGCCTGCCCCCGCTGCCCTATGCCACCGCCGCGCTCGCCGCGAACGGCATGTGCCAGGAGACACAACGCCTATGTCACGGCGCTGAACGGCCTGGTCGAGAGCAAGGGCCTCGCCGGCAAGTCGCTGGAAGCCATCTGCGCCGAGGCCGGCAAGGCGGGCGCCGATGGGCTGCCGGTGCTGAACCAGGCCGGCCAGCATTGGAATCACTGCCTGTTCTGGCAGGTGATGGCGCCCGGCGGTTCGCACGGCGAGAGCCTGCCGGCGGCGCTGGCCGCGAAGATCGACAGCGACCTCGGTGGCCTCGCGGCCTTCAAGGATGCCTTCAAGGCGGCCGGTGCCACGCAGTTCGGCTCGGGCTGGGCCTGGCTGGTGATCGGCGGCGACGGCAAGCTGAAGGTGACCAAGACCCCCAACGGCGCGAACCCGCTCTCCAGCGGCGAAGGCCAGCCGATCCTGGGCTGTGACGTGTGGGAACACGCCTACTACCTGGATTTCCGCAATGTCCGCCCGAACTACCTGGCGAACTTCCTGGACAAGCTGGTGAACTGGGACGTCGTGGCCGGGCTGATGGCGAAGGGCGGGTTCACCGCCGGCCAGTCGGCCTGATCGCATACGACGAAAACGGGCGCCGAGGGGAAACCCCGGCGCCCTTTTTCATGCCTGGCGCGCGGCGGATGTCATGCCAACGGCGCAGGGGCCCATTCCACCGCCAGCGACGCTGACCGAGCCCGCGAACGCGACCCGCCGGCAGCCCGCCGAGGCCAGCGCTCCATGGCCGCCTGTTTCAGGCCGGCTTCTCGTCATTGGCCGCCTGCGGGCGGATCACGCTGGTGATGGTGCCGCGCACCAGCATCACGCGCACATTGGGGGCGATCTCGGCCTCGATCTCGTCGGAGCCTTCCTTCACCTTGGTGATGGTCGCGACGATGCCGCCGGCGGTCACCACGCGGTCGTTGCGCTTGATCTTCTGCTGCGGGCGGATCAGCAGGAAGTAGAAGACGACGAAGATCAGGATCAGCGGCAGCAGCTGCATGACGATGCCCGCGGCACCGCCGGCTCCGGCGTCCTGGGCATGGGCGGTCGAGATCCCGAAGGGGGTCCACATGGGCTTTTGATTCCGTCTTCCGGCGTGAAGGCGCGGAACCTACAAGCCCGCCCCTTCCCGTCAATAGCATCCCGGCCTATTGCGCCCCTGCCATGGATGATCCCGCCCTGCTGCCCGCCCTGACCCGCATCGCCGAGGCGCTCGAACGCCTAGCCCCGCCGCCTGCCGGCGCACCGGCGCTGACCGGCGCCGATGCCTTCGTGTGGCACCCCGAGCCGATCGCGCGCCTGGTCCCGGTGCCGCGCGTCGCCGCCGTGCCGATCGACCTGCTGCGCGGGGTCGAGCGCCAGAAGGGGCTGCTGCTGGAAAACACCATGCGCTTCGCGCGCGGCTTCACCGCCAACAATGCCATGCTGTGGGGCGCGCGCGGCACAGGGAAATCCTCCCTGGTGAAGGCCGCGCACGCCGCCGCGAACACGGAACTGCCGGGCAGCCTCGCGCTCATCGAAATCCACCGGGAGGACATCCGCACCCTGCCCGACCTGCTCGGGCTGCTGCGCGTGCAGGACCGCCGCTGCCTGGTGTTCTGCGACGACCTGTCCTTCGAACGCGAGGATGCCGACTACAAGGCGCTGAAATCGGTGCTGGATGGCGGCATCGAGGGGCGGCCCATGAACGTGCTGTTCTACGCCACGTCCAACCGCCGCCACCTGATGTCGCGCGACATGATCGAGAACGAACGCTCCGGCGCCATCCACGGCAACGAGGCGGTGGAGGAAAAGGTCTCGCTGTCCGACCGCTTCGGACTGTGGATCGGCTTCCACAATGCTGACCAGGACACCTTCTTCGCCATGCTCGATGGCTATGCCGCGCATTTCGGCCTGCCGATCGGCACGGATGAGTTGCACGCGCAGGCGATCGAATGGTCGGTGACGCGCGGTGGGCGGTCGGGGCGCGTGGCCTGGCAGTTCATCCTGGACCTGGCGGGGCGGCTCGGGATCAGGATCACAGCCTGACCTCACGAAGGCTTGACTGAAGGAAATCCACAGGCGCACCGTCTCGTTTCCGATACCAACCGGACGGGACGCCGCCATGTCGGACACCATCACGAACACGACCGCGACGACCGGCGCGGTGCGGGTCAACGGCATCGCGACGTCCACGGTCAACACCGCGCTGGACGAGGACTGGTTCCGGGTCACGCTGATCGCGGGGCGGACCTACCAGATCGACCTGCTGGGGGCGGCCTTCGGCTTCGGCACGCTGGCCGACCCCCTGATCTTCGGCGTGTTCAACAGCGCGGGCACGTTCATCGCGAACACCATCGCCGACGACATAGATCCGGCGAACGGCATCCTCGATGCCCAGCTGCTGTTCACGCCCACCACCACCGGCACCTACTACATCAACGCGGCGAATGCCGACGAGGTGTCGCTCGGCTCCTACGTCCTCGCCGTCACCGACCTCACCGCCCCGGATATCGCGGCCACCGCCGGCGGCGCCGCCCTTGTGAATTTGGGCGCCCTCGGCGTGCAGGGACGCATCAACACGCCCGGCGACGCCGACTGGTACCGCGTGGCGCTGACCGCGGGGCAACTCTACCGCATCGAGATGCGGGGCCTCGACACGCTGAACGGCACCCTGATCGACACCGTGATCCGCGGCATCCGGGACGCCGGCGGCGTGCTGCAGCCCTTCACCGCCAATGACGACGCCAGCGTCAACACGTTCAATTCCTCGGTGGACTTCTTCGCCGAGACCACCGGCAACCACTTCATCGACGTCGCCGGCTACCTCGCCGATACCGGCACCTTCAACCTGCGCGTGCTGAACATCACCCCGGCCGACCTCGCCGCCAGCATCGCCACCACCGGCACCGTGACCGTGAACGGCGCGCCCGTCGTCGGGCGCATCGGCGCCGCCGCCGACCGGGACTGGTACAAGGTCACGCTGACCGCGGGCGTCACCTACGGCATCGAGATGCTGGGCCGCGACACCGGCCACGGCACCCTGGCCGATCCGCTGATCGCGGCCATCCGTAACGCCGCCGGTACCACGGTGGTCAATGCGGGCGACGATGATTCCGGGCGCGGGCTCAATGCGCGCCTGACCTTCACGCCAGGTGCCACGGGCACCTATTTCATAGACTTGGCGGATGCGACAGGCGACCTCGGCACCTTCCGCCTCTCGGTGCGCAGCGTGGCGACGCCGCTCGACGTCGCGGCCAACGCCACTACCATCGCCCAGGCCGTGACGGGCGGCGCCGTGCTCGGGCGGGTGGATTCCGCCAACGACGTGGACTGGTTCCGCGCCGCGCTGCTGCCCGGCCGCACCTACCGCATCGACCTGCAATCCGACGCTTCCGACGGGGTGGGCACGGGCCTCGCCGATCCTTTCATCCGCGGCCTGTTCTACGGGGACGGCACCCTCATCGAGGGAACCGCCAACGACGACTTCGGCACCGGCGCCGATTCGCGCGTCACCTTCACATCGCCGGGCGGCACCGTCTTCATCGCCGCCTCCGGCTTCGGCACGGGCACGGGCAACTACCGCCTGACCGTCACCGACGTGACCCCGCCCGACCGTGCCGCCAACACCACCACCCTCGCCTCGGTCCTGGTGAACAACGTCGCCAATGGCCGCATCGAGACCGCCGGCGACCAGGACTGGTTCCGCGTCTCGCTCACCCAGGGGCAGATCTACACCATCGACCTCAAGGGCAACGGCTCGAGCCCGCTGCCGCTGTTCGATCCGCTGATCACGGGCATATACACCAGCGCCGGCGCGCTGATCCCCAACACCACCAACGACGACTACGGCGAGACGCTGGACAGTGCCGTCATCTTCACGCCCGGCGCCACCGGCACCTACTACATCGGCGCCGCCGCCTTCGGGGAGGACATTGGCGACTACGTGGTCTCGGTGCGCACGGTGACCAACGTGGTGGACACCATCGCCAACACCATTGCCACAGCCGGCGCCGTCGCGGTCGGCGGCGCGGTGGTCAACACCGTCAATTCCGCCTTCGACGAGGACTGGTTCGCCGTCCCGCTGCTGGCCAACACCACCTACGCCGTGAATCTCCGCGGCCAGTCGAGCGGCAACGGCACGCTGGCCGACCCGCGGATCGTGGGCATCTTCGACGCGCTGGGCAACCTTGTCCCAGGCACGCCGAACGACGACGCACCAGGCACGCTCGATGCGCAGACGATCTTCCGCCCGACCGTGAGCGGCATCTACTACATCGGCGCCGGCGGCTTCGGCAGCGACGATGGCAGCTATCGGCTCTCGGTCGAGGTGGTGGCCAACCCCGGACCCGACGTCGCCGCCAACTTCACCACCACCGCGAACGTCACCGTGAACGGACTGGCCTATACAGGGACCATCGATACGGTGGGCGATGTCGACTGGATCCGCGTCGCGGTCACCTACGGCACTTCCTATGTGGCGGACATGCGCGGCGCGCCCTCGGGCAACGGCACGCTCGCGGATGCTCGCATCATCGGCGTGTATGACGGCCAGGGCGTGTCCCTGCAGACGAACGTGACGCCCGACATCGCGGGCTCCCTCGACAGCCGGGCCACCTTCCTCTCGGGCTACACCGGAAACGCCTATGTCGCCGTGCGAAGCGGCAATTCCGGCACCGGCACCTTCAGGCTCGAGGTGGACACCGCGAACGGATCCGACACGACCGCGCCCTCGCTGATGTTCACGAGCCCCTTCGACAATGCCACCGGCATCGGCGTGGGGGTGAACCTGTCCTTCACCTTCGACGAGCTGGTGCAGGCCGGCTCCGGCAGCATCCGAATCGCTCGCGCTGGCTTCAGCGACATCGTCATCCCGGTCACCAGCCCGCAGGTCAGCTTCGTAGGCGAGACCTTGGTGGTGAACCCGACCGCCAACCTGGTCGCCGGCGCCACCTATCGCGTGAGCATCGACGCCGGCGCGGTAAAGGACCTGCCGGGCAACGCCTTCGGCGGCATCGGCGGCGCGACCGCGCTCGACTTCACGACCTCCGCCGCCGCCCCCGCCGACACCTGGACGCTGATGGTCTACATCGCCGGCGACAACGACCTCGAGACCTTCGCGCTGTCCGACCTCAACGAGATGGAATCGGTCCTCGGCCTGCCGTCCAGCGTCAACATCATGGTCATGGCAGACCGCGCGCCGGGCTTCAGCAGCGCCAGCGGCAACTGGACCGACACGCGCCGCGGCCAGATCGTCTATGACGGCGCCAACACCACCGTCACCACGCTGTCCAACGTCGCCACCTCGGTGGGCGAGCTCAACATGGGCGTCGGCGCCAACCTCACCGGCTTCATCGACTGGGCCAAGGCCGCCGCCCCGGCGCAGAACTACGGCCTGGTCGTGTGGAACCACGGCGGCGGCCTGTCCGGCGCCGCCTGGGACGACACCAGCAGCGGCGACCGCCTCACGGTCAGCGAGATCGCCGCCGCGGTCGATGCCTCGAGCGTCGCGAAGTTCGACATCATCGGCTTCGACGCCTGCCAGATGGCCATGGCCGAGGTCGCCTTCGCCCTGCGCAACCTCACCGACGTGTTCATCGCCTCCGAGGAGAACGAGCCCGGCGACGGTTGGGCCTATGACGACTTCCTCACCCTGCTCGCGGCCAATCCCAACATGACGGACACGCAACTGGCACACGCCATCGTCACCACCTATGGCCTCGAATTCGCCGGGCAGAGCGACATCACCCTCTCGGCGCTGCTGACGTCGAAGCTCGGCGCGCTCGACACCGCGCTCGACACCTTCGTCACACGCGCGCTGGCCGCGAGCCCCGCCGACCAGGCGGTCTTCGCCGCGGCGGCCGCGGCGACCAGGCCCTTCCCCAGCGACGACAGCCAGCCCTGGCGCGACATCGTGGACTTCATGGACCACGTCATGGTCCGCTCCAGCACCGCGCTGATCGACAGCGCAGCCGCGGGCGTGATCGACGCGGTGCGCGACGCGGTCTTCGCACGCACCGGCACGGTGGCCGAGGCCGAGGGCCTCAGCATCAACCTTCCCACCACGGTGCAGCCCACCTACACGCCCGCCAACTTCTCCTTCCTGAACCAAGTGGCCTGGGACGATTTCCTGGCGCTGATCTAGGTGCGCGCGGCGGCGCTGCCGCGGCTGGCCCGCTTCCTGGCCAGCCATCCGCTGGTCCGGCGCGACCCGTTCGGCGCCGCCGCGCGGTTGCTGCGCTGGCAGGCCATCGCGCGGCGCGGCGGCACGCTGGACGCCCCTTGGGTCCATGGCCCCGCTGGGCTGGTTCGGCTGCGCCTGAAGCGCGGGCTCTCCTCGGCCACCGCCTGCTGGTACGCCGGCCTGACCGACCCGGCCGAGATGGGCTTCGTGCTCCAGGCCCTGCGCGCCGATGACCGTATGGTCGATGTGGGAGCCAATGTCGGCGTCTATGCGGCGCTCGCCGCCGGAGCCGTGGGCGCGCGCGTGCTGGCGCTGGAACCCGCCGCCGAGACGCTGCCCGACCTGCAGGCGATGATCGCGCTCAACGGCATCGAGGATCGCGTGGACATCCGCGCCGTCGCGGCCGGCGCCGCGGCAGGGATGCTGCGCTTCACGGCGGGGCGCGGCACGACGAACCGCGTCGCGCCGGACGGCACCGCGGAGGTGCCGGTCGCCACGCTGGACGGGCTCTGCGCCGGCGCCCCGCCACTGCTGCTGAAGGTTGATGTGGAAGGCGCCGAGCCCGATGTGCTGGCGGGTGCGGCCGCGCTGCTGGCCGGCGATGCGCTGCAGGCCGCGATCCTGGAGACGGCTGGCGCCACCGACGCCGCGATCGAGGGCACCATGCGCGCCGCCGGCTTCGCGCCCTTCGCGCATGACCCGTTCCGCCGCCTGCTGACACCCATGCCTGGCCCGGCGCGGCCGAACACGCTGTACCTGCGCGATGCGGGGTTCTGGCAGGCGCGCATCGCGACGGCGCCGGAGATCCGCGTGTTCGGGCGGCCGTTGTAACGCGAGCCCGTGTTGCGGCCCGGCTTGCGCCGCAGCCCAGCGCAGCCAGGCGGTCCGATGCGACCGTGCCTCAGCGCCCCATGCGTTCGATACCGCCCATCCAGGGGCGCAGCACCTCGGGAACCAGGACGCTGCCGTCCTCCTGCTGGAAGGTCTCCATCACCGCGATCAGCGCGC
>LNFM01002071.1_pt1 | contig 57706 bp, 51 predicted proteins | sample 596031 | NCBI WGS metagenome assembly LNFM01 (sample SAMN04254537, study PRJNA301005) | activated carbon metagenome | isolation source: dual media filters at the Ann Arbor, Michigan drinking water treatment plant | place: USA: Ann Arbor | reverse complement strand
GCTCAGGTTGTGAGCAGATTAGTATCGCTACGTGGGTCAAAATTAGATGCATATTTCTAGGCTAGATGGGTCAATATTCGATGCAATTTAACAATCAGGCTCTTTTCAAAACAAACGCGGACTCAATAATCCGTAAAAAAGTAGCATTACTTCAAAAAAATAATGTGCTTCAAAATTTATCGGTAGTTGATATTAAAACTGTCGCTGACAGTCTCAATCAAGATTTACCAGAGGAGCACCAAATCAATATTTCGATCAACAATGGCAAACTTGTTGTACCAAAAGACAAAAAACGTATCAAAGAATTGTTGCGGTTTTTAGATGAAGATTACGTTACAGCCCCTTTAACAAAGCGAAGGTGTCTTACTAACTCAAAAAAATATCTTTAATTTTTGAGTTAGCCATGTAAGGAGAAAAGCATGAGAGTCTCTAAAGGTGGAACAGATATGTTTTGTCCATCCTGCAAACAAATAACCACATGCAAGGCATGGCCTGCAGCACTCATAACCTTAGATCCAAACGACTATGGGCAGCGTATGCATTACACAAAGCATAAAGACATAAATTGGTTTCAACGTGGCCGTGAATGTTTATCTTGTAGGCACGATTTCGTTACAGCCGAAGTAGACATAGAGTTTCTAGAAGAGCTAGTAGAGCTTAGAGAGGCCCTTAGTTCGATTAAAACTAACGCAGAAACTTACATTCAAGAATCCGCCGCAGCCTCACAATCTCTGACAAAACTCAGTGAATCGCTTGGTGTACTTCGAGCACTAAAAGTATATAAGGCTGCGAAAAAATAGCTTTAGAAGTACTTCGTTACAAACAAAGACGGTCAAGAGATTCCTCCCTAAATCGTTTTTTATTCTAGCTCTTGGATTTTATACATCAACCTAGTAAATTTTTGCTACATAAGTAACTAAGCCAGACTAAATTACTAAATTTAATTCAATAATTTAGTTAAGCTTTCTAAATGTAGATGGAAAAGTTAAAACTGTACTACCTTCAACAGCTGATGATTCACTAGTCGGTGCCGAGACAGGTCTAAGTCGAGCAAATTGTACAACATTATTTTTGCCTTCAAAATACCCTTCTGGAAAGCTTACCAGCATTTCAATATCACGAACTGCGAGACCAAAGTGTCTAGGAATTGATTCCAACGGCATTATGTTTTCATCAACTAATAAATCTATAGTGCGACGAAGTAATCTAGGCTCTTCAGGACGACGATCATCATCGTTAGGTTCAGCCTTAGCGCCCCAGCGTGCTGAGCGGCGTTTAAAAAGCAGCTGAGCTCCATCTTCATCAATAATATTGAGAGCTTTTAACCTCATTATTATTGCAGCCACAGATACTCCCCATCTACGTTTCAGAAGCAACAAGTCATCAAGTGTTGCAGGTGTTTTAATTTCATTGGCAAAGGTTTCTGCAGGCAAAAGAAACGCTCCTGCAAAATAATGTGCTTGTTGCTCAAGCAGTTTATGACGGTCTCTTTCAGTAGGTCGTGGAATATGGCGATGCAAAATCAAATGTCCTAGTTCGTGTGCCAAATCAAACCTGCTTCGGTAAGCATTATCTTTATCAGCTGATAACAAAACTAAAGGTCTCTCTAGAACCTCACTCCAAGCAGACAATCCTTCAATCTGAGCAATTCCTGTTTCTTCACGGATTAAAATAACTCCTGCACCTTCAACTGCCAAAGCGAGATCTTGTACAGCATTCCTGCCGATGCGCCATAAGTCACGGCATTCACAAGCAGCCTGCTCTATTTCTTCCGGAGTTATTTCTTCAGGATCAACAAATTTGCGAGTTGGTAGATTTAAAGTTGGATAATCTACAAACTCAGCTAATGAAACGGCAATATCTTGAGCCCACTCCATACGAGCTTCTAACATTTCACGAGCAGCAACATGCGCAGAAGCATTACTACGAAACAGTGGTAGAGATACTTTTGCTGTTGGTGGTCTTATAAACCACTCTGGCATTACATTCACAACACTGGCTAGTCTATCTAAAGTATCTTTTTCTGGAGATTGCGAACCCGCTCGCCATTTACTTAATGTTGCAGGGGAGACGCCTACAAGAGAAGCTAACTGAGCTTGAGTTAGCCTACGAGCCGCTAAAATTTGACTGAGGCGCTCACTTTGAAACCCTTGTATCCCACCGCGACTCATATACTTGTACCGTTTTTATCTTTTTTGCTGATACTGCTTTTGAGTTTTGGTTTGGCAAGATCATCTTGAACTGCTGGTACTTGCTCATACCTTTGCAAAAATGCACTTACAGACTCTCGGAAAAGCCAACCACGCATTTCTCGATCAGGTACAGCTATATGAATAGATGTAGGGAGTTCTGGCTGGACATGCAGTGATCCAGAAAAGCAGGATACAAAAAATGCAACTACCTCAGCTGGTGGTTCATAGCTGTTAAATAATTCTGGCTGTACTAACGGTTCGATTGCTTTATTGGCAAATGACATCTGGCGTCTTGTTTTACTTCGTCGTCCATTGACCCAAATTCCTTCAGGTATATTAAATCTAGCTAAAGTGATAATGCCGACACGGCCCGTTATGATACCGTTACCCTTAATAGGTGATGGGGAGGCCCCTCCTACCGAAAGCGCTCTATGAAAAGACTCGTTCATATGGAAGTGACGCATTTGTCCTACAACGTGAGGAAGATGCCCTTCATTCATACCCGATGCTGCCCCCAACGCACGCTGAGATCCGATTTCAAGCCCTTCTTCAATCCCCATAAGAAGCTCCCGTGAGATATTTCTCATCAGAAGATCTGGTATTGTATCAATAGGTTTAGTCACTAAAAGTTTCATCTTTTATCCCACAATATATTTCGTATATAAGGATATTACACCTATAAAGTTTCGCTTACAACTACTTAACAAACTTTTATTACTGTAAATTAAACTAAACTTTTAGAAAAGTCTTTCTAAAATCCGCACGCCCATGATCATATGGATCTGGATTAGTTGCATGTGGAATTGGTTGCTTACGATCCCCTACCATGTAATTTATTCGATATGTACAATTCCCTGAAGGGTGTAATAACCCACGAATCAATCGATCTGATTTAACCAAGCCCTCATATACTAATGTATCTAGTACCTTTTGTACCTGAGGCCCAAGACCAAGAAATAGTGCATCTTTCATTTCATGCGTCTCTTTAACAAAATTATTCATCAAATATTTACGCAACAACGGATTCTTCGTCATATTAGGAGTTCCGCGATAGTCATCATCATTAACAAATACTGGATATCTTAGTAAAGAGGTTGTTTGTACCAAATGTCGTGCGTTACCAAATAACTCAGACGAACTATTAATGTCTAACCAAGTATGAAAGCCCCAATGGTCCAGTTGCTTAATTAGATTACTTCGCATCAGCTCGCCACTAAACGCACCTTCCTCTTTTGCCTTCTTGATAGCTTCTGTTGAAGAAGCACCAGCTATTAGTTCCTGTCGAGCGACGTTATTAGCATTAACCATCTGTGTAGGGCCCGGTGTGATACCTACTAAGATAATTTTAGCTTTCGGGTTAATGTATTCAAATGGTGCGTAATAAACATCAACACTGCCATCCGTGTCCATCAAAAGCCGTTTATCCCTCACTACTGGAGGTGAAGTAGAACGAAGAATGACAGAGTACTTTTCAAAAAACTCTATATTATTCGTGCTCAATTACACACCTCTAACAACTAAGCTTTTAGGCATGTAAATTGAAGGGGCTATGCCTAGCCCACTCATTCGAACACCATACCCTTGGGTAATCCAAGTCGGCAAGTCATCTAGATTCCATACTCGCTTGCGGAATGCAATTGTATTACCGCCTTTAGAAATGACATAAAATCCTTCTTGATATCTATGTGGTGTTAATAAAGTATCTTTCTTTTTACCACGACTTACCACAGCTGTAATTTGTAATGACATCAGCGCAACTCCTTGTTATGAACTAAGATGGGGGCTAGAGTAGCAACTGAAGATAGGCATTTCAACAGGGAAAATATTTAATTTGAAAATTATTTCAAACAATTTTTGACTAGTATTATAAAAACAAAAAAAACCTAGAGATTTCTCCCTAAGTCGTCTTAAAATGGTGGTACCTGTGAGTCGAACACAGCACCAACGGATGTGAGTCTCACGCTCCAAAAATATGCAAGCTACGACCACAAAAGAAAAAGGCTTAGCCATTTCTGACTAAGCCTTATATATCTTGGTAGGTGTGCGGGGATCGAACCCACGACAAACGGATTAAAAGTCCGCTACTCTACATAAACTAAAACCTGTATTGATTTCATTTCATAGACTTTTAGGGCTACTGATTATTCAGTATTGGCTGCGTACTTAGGGTCATGTTTAAATTTAAGAATGAAACTAAATTTTATTGTGGGCTAAATTCGGGCTATAAATGGGCCATGGCCCAAAATGAAAACGCCCCAATCTCTCGAAAGGGGCGTTTTTATTGGTGGTGAAAGAGGGACTTGAACCCTCGACCCCAGGATTATGAATCCTGTGCTCTAACCAGCTGAGCTACATCACCTTGAAACTTTTAGCCTAAAATTCTTAATTACAGGCAAGGGCGCAATTCTAGTGTTTTAGTGGGCTATTGTCAAAAATAACTTTGATTTTTAACTAAACTTAATGGTTATTATTAGTCTTTCACTCTAAGTGCATGTGGTTCGACAAGCTCACCACGAACGATTATAGAAATTAAGACCTAAACATTAAATCTTGCGACGTTAAGCATTAAATCTCGCGTAGCCTAAACGTTAAATCTAAAGTGCATCACATCGCCATCTTGCACGATATATTCTTTGCCCTCTAAACGCATTTTGCCCGCTTCTTTGCTGCCTTGTTCGCCTTTGTTTTTCACATATTCGTCGTATTGAATCACTTCTGCGCGAATAAAGCCGCGTTCAAAGTCGGTATGGATAACGCCTGCGGCTTGTGGGGCGGTGGCACCTTTTTTAACTGTCCACGCGCGAACTTCTTGCACGCCAGCGGTGAAGTAGGTTTGCAGGCCTAGCAAATCGTAAGCGGCGCGAATTACGCGGTTTAGGCCTGGTTCATCTTGGCCTAGCTCTGATAAGAATAATAGTTTGTCTTCTTCTTCCAGTTCAGAAATTTCGCCTTCAATTTTGGCACAAATACACACCACAGGGGCATTTTCCGCTTTGCCAAGCGCGACTACTTTATCTAGTAGAGGATTGTTTTCAAAGCCTTTTTCATCCACATTGGCTAGGTACATGACAGGTTTTACGGTGATTAAGCATAATGGCTTTAGCAGTTGCAATTCGTCTGCATCTAAGCCGAGCGTGCGAACAGCTTTGGCTTCGTTTAAGCAGGGTAAAACTTTATCTAGCACGGCAATAAGTGCAATAGCGTCTTTGTCACCGCTTTTGGCTTTTTTGCTTTCGCGCTGCATGGTTTTTTCAACGGTTTCCATATCGGCCAATGCTAATTCGGTATTAATCACTTCAATATCCGATAGCGGGTCGATTTTGTTAGAAACGTGAATTACGTTGCCGTCTTCAAAGCAGCGAACCACGTGTGCAATGGCATCAGTTTCGCGAATATTAGCTAAGAATTTGTTGCCCAAGCCTTCGCCTTTGGACGCACCTGCAACTAGGCCTGCAATATCCACAAACTCAACAATAGCTGGCTGTACTTTTTGCGGTTTTACAATATCAATCAAAGGTTGTAAGCGCGGGTCGGGTACTTCTACAATGCCCACGTTTGGCTCAATGGTGCAAAACGGGTAGTTTTCTGCTGCAATTCCCGCTTTGGTAATCGCATTGAATAGGGTGGATTTGCCTACGTTGGGTAAGCCAACAATTCCGCACTTCATATTTTTTCCAGTCTGTCTTTTCGTTGATTACTGCGTTGGCCGCAATTTCGCAGCTTCGCCGTACTTAATGTACTGTCTTCAGCTACTCAATCTTTGCCGAGTTTAATACTTATTTAAATCTGCACAGATTTTATGACTTAGTATGCAATTTTAACATGGCGCTTTCAAAGTCACCTGCTGTTAATGCATCTAACAGGTTTGCGCTTTTTGTAATGCCGTCATCTATAGCGGCTTGCTCATCTTTAGAAGGTGCTTTTAGCACATAATTAACCACTTCGTTACGGTCACCTGGGTGAGCAATGCCAATACGTAAGCGCCAATAATCGGCTGTGCCAAGTGCGGCATGCGTATCTCTTAAGCCATTGTGGCCGCCATGGCCGCCGCCAAATTTTAGTTTAACGCTGCCTGCTGGCAAATCTAGCTCATCGTGAATCACTAAAATTTCAGCTGGTTGAATTTTGTAATAGCTTGCAAGTGCTGCGATGGATTTACCGCTGCTATTCATAAAGGTCGTTGGTTTTAATAACCATTTATCTTGCCCATATTTAGCCACAATGCCAAACATTTTAGCGTCTATGGCGAGGTTGCTATTGGTTTGCGCTGCAATTTGATCAATCCACCAGAAGCCAGCGTTATGGCGCGTGGCAATATATTTATCGCCAGGATTACCCAAGCCTACAAAAAGTTTAATGCCGCTCATGTTAATTATTTTACAAAATATAGATTCGACTTAAAAATACACTACAAAATAAAAAACGCGCACTTTACGATAAAAGTGCGCGTTTTTTTCATTCAGCTAAAATTAAGATGCAGGTTTAGCAGATTCTGCAGCTGCGTCCGCTGCTACTGCAGCATCAGCGGCATCATCAGCAAGGCTGCCACGTGTTTTAGCAATAGATGCAACAGTTGCATCGTTATCATGCGCTAATTGAACAAACTCAACACCTTTTGGCAGTTTAATTTGTGATAAATGTACTGATTCACCAATTTCTAGTGCTGCAACATCTACTTCAATAAACTCTGGCAAGTCTTTTGGTAAGCAGCTTACATCAGCCTCAGTTAAAATATGCGCAACAATACCGCCACCAATTTTTACGCCTGGTGCAACATCTTCATTTAAGAAGTGGAAAGGCACTTTAACGTGAATTTTTTCACTGGCTGAAACACGTTGAAAATCAATGTGTTGAATTGTGTTGCGCACTGGGTGCATTTGATAATCACGTAACAATACATTTTCTTTTTTGCCGCCAATATTTAGGCTCAAAATAGAAGCATGAAACGCTTCATGACGGAATTGTAAAAACAATTCTTTGTGATTTAACTCAAGATTGCGCGACGTGCACGGCGGCTCGCACCCGTACCTTTAACGTCACGTTTGACTGCATTAATTTCGATACTCATTTTATTGCTCCTAATTTTGCTGTTTTTATAAATAAACAATTATATAAACAGCGGTACTACACAAAAACTGTTTTCCGCGACCAGAAAACAGGGTTAAAAACTTTTAAAGTAATCGTTTTAGAAAATTTGCAATGACAAGAAGGCTAGCCGTAGATAGTACAATTGGTACAGCAAGGCGAAGCCGAAACGGTCAGTGCGGACTTTCTAAAACGATTAATCCATAAATAAAGAAGAAACAGATTCTTCTTGGCTAATGCGTTTAATCGTTTCTGCCAATAAACCAGCTGCACTTAATTGGCGAATTTTTGTACAATTAGCCGATGCTGTACTTAATTTAATGGTGTTCGTCACAACTAATTCATCTAGCTCTGAGTGCATAATGCGGTCAACGGCAGTGCCAGATAAAACTGGATGTGTTGCATAAGCCAATACACGTTTTGCGCCTTGTTTTTTTAACGCAGCGGCGGCTTCACATAGCGTATTCGCCGTGTCTACCATATCATCCATAATTACACAGGTGCGGTCTGCAACCTCACCAATAATATTCATTACTTTTGCAACGTTGGCTTTTGGGCGGCGTTTATCAATAATAGCTAAATCAGAATTAAGCTGTTTAGCACAAGCACGCGCGCGAACTACACCACCAACATCTGGTGAAACTACCACTAGATCTTCATAATTTTGCTTAAGCAAATCATCTAGCAAAATTGGCGTTGCGTAGATATTATCTACTGGAATATCAAAAAAACCTTGAATCTGGTCAGAGTGCAAATCCATGGTTAGTAAGCGATTTACGCCAACGCTAGTAAGCATATTGGCGACCACTTTTGCGGTAATAGCCACGCGTGCACTACGCGGGCGGCGATCTTGGCGCGAATAACCTAAATAAGGTATTGCAGCCGTAATGCGGCCAGCCGATGAGCGACGTAGCGCATCAACCATGACCATGACTTCCATTAAAGTGTCATTGGTTGGGTGGCTGGTTGATTGCAATACAAAGACATCTTTACCGCGTACATTTTCAAGTAGCTCTAGCATTACTTCGCCATCACTAAAACGGCCTACATCAGCGCGGCCTAGCTCAATGCCTAAATGCTCAGCAACTTGTTGCGCAAGCTCTGGATTGGCATTGCCTGTAAACACCATCATATTGCCGTTACTCAAAATGCCGCCCCCTGTATTTAATGCCTAGGTATTAATGCTAAGGTATTTAGTTCTTAAATGCTTAGCTGTTTTTTTAGCTTTTTATGATGTTTTGCTTATTTTATCTTAGCTAAAACATGATGCTAATTTAACAAAAAATAAAAGCGTGTAAATCGTAGGGTTCACATACCCGCATCTACACGCTTACTATTCTAATCGATACAGATATATAAATCTGCATACTAAATATTGGCTGAGGAGGAAGGATTCGAACCTTCGCATGCCGGAATCAAAATCCGGTGCCTTAACCAGCTTGGCGACTCCCCAATATAATCAAACAACTAACTCCTATGAAGCTAGCGCATAGTGCGGGTGTTTACTTAATCCTTTTGCAATAAAACCGTTGGTATTGGCAGGTTTTTTTGCAAAAAGTTCATCAGCAATTTGTTTCGAATTAACTTTTACAAAAACTGATGCGCCTGAACCACTCATTCTTGCTTCACCAAATTGATTTAACCATTTTAAGGTGGATGCAACTGCAGGAAATAACTCACACACACTTTCTTCAAGGTCATTTTTAAATCGCTTATTGTTTAAGTGATTAAATGCTGTGCTTGAAAAGTCCGCTATTTTCAATGGTTTCGTGTCTCTTGTCAATCGCGGATGCGCAAAAATTTGCATTGTTGGTACCTGAATATTAGGAGTTAACACAACATAATAGGCATCATGCTGATTATTTGTACTTTGTTGCGGTAAATCGACTGGTGATAATAGCTCACCTATGCCTTCTGCCCATGCGGTTTGCCCAAAAATAAACACGGGAACATCAGCACCTAAAGTTAAACCAATTTGCATTAATTGCGCGCGCGTTAAATGCAAGTTCCATAAATGATTGAGTGCTAACAGCACAGTGGCTGCATCTGAGCTGCCGCCGCCCAAACCGCCACCCATAGGAATATGCTTTTCTATATGAATCTGCGCCCCTTGCTGGCAACCAGTGGCTTTTTGCAAGGCAATTGCAGCACGCACAGTTAAATCTTGGTTTTCTGGAACATTGATTATGTTGTTAACGCGTGAGATCTGGCCTGATTGGTTGGGTTTAATGCGAATAATGTCGTAAAAATCCAGCAGCTCGAATACGCTTTGCAGAGTGTGGTAACCGTCTGCGCGGCGGCCAGTGATATGCAAAAATAAATTGATTTTTGCAGGCGCTAAAAAGGTCTGAAAATGTTGCATGCCGCATTTTAACTTAATTGTTGGCTGCACATTAAGTGTGACATTTACGCGTTGTTAATTAAAGTGAATCTCTAAAATTGGTGTCGATACAAAAACACGGTCTTAATACACAAAATGACTTGTATATTAAGACCGATTAAATCAATCTTTGCGTGTTTATTTGCGTAAACGTACTGCACCACCAATTAAAGCTAAACCCATTATTAACATAGCGTAGGTTTCTGGTTCTGGCACTGCAATGGTAATCGCGAGTTGGTCACCTGCGTTTAATCCAGTAGTTTTAATGGCCCAATCGACCTCACCAGCGCCAGCTAAAGGTGCGCCAACAAAGAAATCTAAAAACTCAGGTGAGCTAAAGCTAATTAAAGCGTTTTGACCATTGTTTGATTGATTCACTGTAAAGCTGCCGCCAAATTGGCGTGTAACAGTGCCAATGCTATCAAAGCTGGATGCATTTAATGAAATGGTTAAATACTCTAAACCTGCACCCGTTAAGTTTCTAACAAGTGCATTAAAGTTGATGCTGTTGCTAATAATTGGCGAGCCAATATCAGCAGCAGTAATTTCATAATTAAGTATGGTTGGAATAAAATTAGCCATATCCAAATCGAATGAAATTAAGCCAGTATCGCTGTAGTCAGTCACAATATTATCTGGCGAGCCAGATGCACTTAAAAATGTTGCTGCTTGTGCAGACGTGGCCACACAAAAAAGTAAAACAAAAGCTGAAAATAGTTTTTTCATCGTCTTCTTTCTAAATAAATTAAAATTTACAGGTTGCCGTTAGCCCATGGGCCAGTGATTGCGTATGTCATGCCTGGCGCGTAAGTGTTTACAAACATAATGCGACCTGTTGGATCGAAACATGCGCCTGCAAACTCTGAACCTAATTGATTGCCTGTACCACCTGTTAAGTTTTTACCTGCTGCAGCATATTGTGCGGTAGTAAAGTTAACGTTATTTTTGGCGAATAAATAAGGTAAGCCTTGCAACGTTAGGCCAAATAAACGCAAGCCGTTACCCAATGCGCCATCATTGCTGGTGCCGCCATCTTCACAACATAAAATGCCGCCACGTGGGCTTACAGTAATGTTATCTACGTTGTTGCCAGCAAGTTGTGTTTGGCTAACATAAATACATTTAATACGTTGTGTTGAAAGATTAAGCTCCCAAATTGCGCCTTCTACACCTGCGGCTGTGTCAACGACATACATTTTGCCTGCATGGTACCAAATGCCTTCGCCGCGCAACATTCTGGCGCAGCCTGAATTCCAAGCTTGTGCAAAAGGGCCGCTAACATTGCGCGATGTGCCTAACACATTGATAGTGGTTGGTGCGGCATCAGGGTCAGCAATTTCTACCCATTCCAATTGATATTCATCGTTTAAAAATGGCGCAGAAAAGCCAGTTTGATTTGCTGTTTCTACTGAGCTGTAGGCGCAAGATCCTACAATAGCTGTGATTCGTGCAGCATACAGTTTGCCACCATCAGCATAAGTATTCACACCGCCTTCGTTATTATCTGGCTCAAAGCGATAAAACATAGAAGTTGGGTTTAAGTCTTCTGTTTGGTAGGCGAAATTGTTTGAGGGGTCAACAGCAACTGCCTCATGGCGGAAACGGCCCATTTGTACAATTGGTTCTGCTGTTGTTTCATCTGCATCAGGGCTTACTTCAAAAACGTAGCCATGTTTTTTACCGCCAACACTGGTTCTGTCTGTGGTGTTTTCTTCGCAAGATAACCAAGTTTCCCATGGTGTTACACCGCCTGCACAGTTCGTTAATGTGCCGCCAAGGCTAGGTCTAATTTCGGTTAATTTGCCGTCACGTAAAACAATGGTAGTAGTGCCGCCAGAAGGTAAATTACCAGTTCCTGCGTGGTCGTAAATTGGCGCATCTAATAAACGAATGCTAGACGGAGCCGCTGTGCCTAATTCGTGGTTGCGGATTAGTGTTAATTCTGTGCTACGGCCTACACGGCGTGAGCGCACAACTGCCATTCCATCATGGTTGCTTGGACATGGTCTGCCGTCTGTCATCAAATCGTCACGCCAGCCCATACTTCTGTAGCTAAATCCTGCAGGTAACTGTAATAAAGGCAAGCCAGTTGTTAAATCTGCCACTGGTGCAACTGCGCCATAAGGGCTTGCCACCATTGCAGATAGGCGTTGTGCGGTACATGATTCTGCTGCTTTTGCATTATTGGCAGCCATAAAGCCAAGTGTAGAAACAAAAGGCATTGCAGCTAAAGACGCGCCACCTTTCAAAATATTGCGACGCGCACTGTTGATTATGTCATCCACTCTGAATCTCCTAGATTAAGGTTGTTAGTCCCTAGTTTTAATTTAAATATCTAGGGTGAACTTACTCTAAGGATGTTTAATGACGAAAAAATTAATGGGCGGACTAAGCCGTTTTAGGCAAGGGCTCTTGCTTAGGAATAGATTTTGCTAATTCTGGCTTACAGTTTCCCAGTTTTCAATCAGCAGTTTTAAGTTAAGCTGCTCGCTTTTTAAAACTATTTTATTGGGTAAATAAACCCCAGCATTATCCACATAGTTTTCGTACGTAATATCCCAGCCATCTTGTTTTAGAGTTAGTAGACGGCCATGCGTATCCCAAGTGCTGTCATCCACTTTACTATCTGTTGGCTTGCCAAGGGCCCAATCACTAAGACCTGTTAAGGGTAATTTAAAACCAAGTGTGGATTCGGTTAAGTTTTCGGCGCTTTGCGCTGTGATAGAACGTCCATCTTGTGGGGTAAGTGTTACACCAAGCGGCGTTTTTTTAATATTAGCAACTTGCCCGCCTAAAGGTGAGAACACATCAACATTATCGTTTTGTAAACTATGCTGCCAATTGATTCTGCCAGAAAAGCCTTGTTTCTGCGTCACGACACCTAAACGCCCCTTTAATGAAAAGCTTTTTATTGCATTTAATTTGGTTAGATGTTGTTGATGAGTTGCTAGAGGTGTAGATGGCTGATCTGCTGGTGGCTTAGGTAATATGGCACAAGCATTAAGCAATAAAAAAATGCCGTATAAAAAATAGCGGCGATTTATAAAGAAAAAATTTAACAAGAAAAATCCATTTAAGTCGTTAACTTAAATGGATTGTAGCTTAATAATGTAGGCAATCGAAATGCATTGCGCTTCTTGAATAAGACAAAGGTTAAGAATTAAATTTTTTGGCCGTAGCTACCAGTAAATCATTGGCAGGAAACTCCTTTAAAGCAAGGCCCCAAATTTTCTTAGCTTCTTCCTGCTGGCCTTGTTTCCACAGTACCTCACCTAAATGTGCTGCAATTTCGGGGTCAGCTTGAGTGGCGTAGGCTTTGCGCAAATGTTCTACAGCTAGGGCCAAATTGCCTAATCGGTAGTGCACCCAGCCTAAACTATCTAGCATGTAGTGATCGTTAGGCTGCAGCTTTAGCGCAGTTTCAATTAATGTTTTTGCTTCTTCTAGCTTAATATTGCGGTCTGCAAAAGAATAACCCAGCGCATTATAAGCGGCTGCAAAATCTGGTTTTAGACGAATTACCTTACGCAACTCGGTTTCCATCACATCTAGCTTGCCTAAGCGTTCCGCTGCCATCGCGTAATCGTAAATAAGATCAGGCGAGTTGGGTAAATTCTTAACGGCGCTATCCATTAAATCGAACGACTCTTGATGGCGTTTGGCTTGACCAAGCATATTGGCTTGAGTTTGAAGAATGACAATTTGCTGCTCTGGCGTTAAATCGTTGACGCTATCTAGCATTGTGATAGCTGCATCCACATTTTTGGTGCGTGCAATCATGTTAGCGGCAGATAGCCTACCCTCTAAATAACGTTCACTGTTTGATAGAATTTTGTCATACCAAGTAATTGCTTTTGCGTCATTTTTTTGGCGCTCTGCACTGCGGCCCAAATAAATATAAAGCTGGTCTGGCTCTTTAAAACCATTCGCAAGCGCTTGTTCAAAGTATTTATCTGCGTCTTTGTAGTCGCCCGATTCTAAAGATAAAAGCCCAACGACAGCGCTAATTTCTGGGCTACCTTTTGATTCTTCTACTAATTTTACAAATTCGGGTTTAGCTTCTGCATGGCGTTTTTGATTCACCAATGTTTTTGCATAAGTCATGCGCACATCATTCGCTTTTGGATATTGTTTTAAGAAATCTTGATAAAAACTAATTGCCTTGCTGGGTGATTCCTTAAATAGCATTTGTCCTTGTAGTTGCGCGGCTATCTCCCAGCCTGGGCGAAGTTTGTTAGCAGCGGTTAATTCAGCTGTGGCCAAAGCATTATTATCTGCGTTGATAGCAGCTTGCGCTATGGCTAAACGTGCTTCTGGAAGCGTAGGGTAGGGCGCTGCAAATTCTTTAATCGATTCCAATACTTCATTTTTGTCTTTTTGATTGGCTAACAAAGTGTTGAGATATAAAAAGCCATTAGCACGGGTTTCTTCTCTGGTAAGCAGTTGCTTAATATGCGGTTTGGCCTGCTTTAAATTGCCACTTGCCACTAATAATTGGCTAGATGCTTGTTGTGCTTCTAGCGATGTGGGATCTAACTCAACCCACAAAGTGGCTGCTTGTAAGGCCAAACCCGGCTGATTAGCATAGGCTGCAGCTTTTGCTGCACGCTCGGCTAAACGCGCATCACGGGTTTGCTTGGCTAAATCTAAAAATAATTGGCTGGCCAGAGTAATGTCGCCGCGTTGTCCTGCTATTTCGCCTAACAGGTATTTGTAAACAAATTCTGGATTGGCGCTGGTAATAGTGGGCGCTTTTGTCATTGGCGCAGTAGATTCGGCGTATGCAATGCTAGTGGCCGTGGCGAAAGATATTAAAAGTGCAAGTGCTATTTTTTTGATGGGCGGCATTATTTAGTTTCCGTATGCTTTTAGTAAGGCATGATTGAGCACTATTACAGTTAATGCAAGTTCATCCATAATTAAAGGTTAAGCAATATTTCATTTGTATTTATATAAGACTATAACTTTTTGCTTGAAACTAATCTAGCAATTTTGTTTCATAAACGAGTAGAGTTTTAGGCAACGAATTAAGACAATAATGATGACAAATTTAACAGTAGAAGCTTCAGAATTAACGCGTATTTACGGTGGCCGCGAGGCAGTGAGTAACGTTAGCTTTAATCTGACTCAAGGCCAAGTGTTGGGCTTTTTAGGCCCCAATGGCGCAGGCAAATCCACCACCATGAAGATGCTGACGGGCAATTTGGCGCCAAGCGCTGGGTCAGTCAAAATTTGTGGTATTGATATGATTGAAAACCCAAAAGAAGCCAAGGCACTGATTGGTTACCTACCCGAAATGCGTCCGCTTTATAAAGAATTTACGGTTGATGAATATTTAACTATCGCAGCCAGATTGCATCGAGTTGCCAATCGCAATATCAAAAAAGCGGTTGATAATGCCAAAGAACGTTGCGGCTTAACCCACATGAGCAAGCGCTTAATTGAGAATCTATCTAATGGCTATCAACAACGCGTGGGTATTGCACAAGCCATTATTCATAACCCAATGGTGGTGATTTTAGATGAACCAACAGTGGGCTTAGACCCGATTCAAATTCGTGATATTCGTACCCTAATTCGCGAAATTGGCACTGATCACAGCGTGATTTTATCCACACACATTTTGCCAGAAGTGGAAATGGTGTGTGACCATGTGCAGATTATTGATAAAGGTAAGCTGGTGTTTAACGGCGGCATTGATGTGCTAAAACGTCAGCGCATTGGTAATAAATTATTGATTGGTTTTAAAAATGCGCCGCAAGCGGCCGATTTATTGCAAATTGCAGGCGTTTCAGAAGCGGAAACATTAGAAAACAATATGATGCGCGTGCGTTTTGCAGAAGACAGTATGCCGCACGAAGCCATTGTGCAAGCCGCGGTTAAAAACGGTTGGGGCTTGTACCAAATTGCGCCAGACCAAACCAGTTTAGAAGATGTGTTTGTGCAATTAACCTATCAAGACGCCGCAGTAGCCGAAGCGTCAGCTGCTTAAAGGAATAAAACATGATTTTAAACGTGGCAAGAAAAGAACTAAAAAGTGTATTTGCTTCCCCAATGGGCTGGATTATTCTGGCCCTTTTGATGTTTGCTTTTGGTACTTATTATTTAAACGGTGTGAATGATTATTTTGAAGTAATGTCTGGCGCTATTCGTCCAGCAGAACGTTATGGTGTGACGCAGTTTGTCGGCCAAACCGTATATGGATTGGCATCATTTATTATGTTGTTTGCCGTGCCCTTGTTATCGATGCGCTTAATTAGTGAAGAGCGCCGCAGCCAAACTTTACCTTTTTTATTCAGCGCGCCTTTATCTCTCACAGAAATCGTGTTGGGCAAATTTGTCGGCTTAGTTGCATTTTTAAGCATTTTGATTGTGTATATCGCGTTAATGTTATTTACGCTTAATATTTGGTCAGATATCGATTTTGGCTATATTTTAGCCAACTCACTAGGCTTGTTTTTATTGGTGGCTAGCTTTTCTGCGCTGGGTTTATATTTCTCAAGCTTAACTTCTCAGCCAGTAGTAGCGGCAATTTTGAGCTTTATTGCACTATTTGCCTTAATGATTTTAGATCGCTTTTTTGCTGGCGACCCCAGTAATACCATGGCGCAATTATCTTTAATGAAACATTTTCAATCATTTGCAGGTGGTTTGATTGATACGGCCGATATTGCTTATTTCATTTTATTTATCACTACTTTTTTAATATTAACCATTCGTCGCTTAGATGCAGACCGTTTAAGAGGCTAATCGGATACTTCGTATGAAAATTAATCGCAACTTACGTTTTCAAATGTTGGCGCAAAGCTGGCTTTTTGTCGTTTTATTTATTTTATTGGTGATATTAGTTGGCTATTTAACCAGCCAGTATCGCATTGCCAAAGATGTAACCCAAGCCAATCGTAATATTCTTACCCAAGGTAGTGTGAACATATTAAAACAGATGAAAGAGCCTGTGAATATGACGGTTTACGCTACTCAGGATGATGCAAACCGTGGCGACACCTTTAGAAAAGGCATGATTGATTTTGTTGCGCGCTATCAACGTGAAAAAAAGAATATCACACTCACTTTTATTAATCCTTCTGAAGAGCCAAAGCTGGCGCAAGAAGCGGGCGTAAAAGAAGATGGCGAAATGGTGGTGGAATATAACAAACGTACCGAGCATATTAGTCCGCCGTTTGCTGAACAAGAGATGACTAACTTACTAGTGCGTTTATCACGCACTAATACACAGGCTGTGATGTTTTTAGATGGTCATGGCGAACGTCATTTGCAGGGTATTAAAAATCACGATATTGGTGAGTTTGGTAAACAACTGGAATCTAAGGGCTTTAGGTTTGCCAACCCTGATTTAACTATTGCCCAAGCTGTGCCTGCCAATGGTGCCATGTTGGTAATTGCTAGTCCGCAAGTGGATGTGAGTGAAATTGAAGCGAAGAAAATTAAGGCTTATTTAGAATCTGGCGGCAATTTGTTGTGGTTATTTGATGACAACAATTTACGCGGTATGAAAGAAGTGGCTGACTATTTGGGCATTAAAGTATCACCAGGCATTGCGGTGGATATGACGGCCGCGCAGTATGGCGCCGATGCAAAGGTAGCTTTTGCATCGCTTTATGGCGACCACCCTATTACACGTAATTTTCAGCTGCGCACACTTTTTCCTGAAGCGCATGAAGTAGATGCGCAGGCATCGGACGAATTTGGCTGGAAAGTAGGGCGCTTGGTAGAAGTGGCACCTAATGGCTGGTTAGAGTCTGACAAATCGACTGCTGGCGTTAAAAACCAAAAAGTATCGTTTGACGACAAAACTGATAAACGCGGACCTATCAATATTGGTGTAGCACTAGAGCGTGAGTATGGCAAAAAAGGCCAGCGTGTTGTGGTGATGGGTAATGCTAACTTTTTATCTAATACGTTTATTACGAATGGTGGCAACTTGGATTTTGGTATCAATATTGTGAATTGGTTAGCAGGTGATGACAAATTAATCACCATACAACCTATGCCACTAAAAGATATCAATATGACTATTCCAAGTGATGACACAGGCCGCGCCGTAGCATGGACTGTTTTTCACGGTTTTCAATACTTTATTCCACTTGGATTTTTTGTAGCAGGCTTTTGGTTATGGTGGAAACGCAGAAAAGCTTAATTAAATAGTGACTGTTAATATCAAGAAAAGCTTTAGATAATTATGAAAAATAGATGGATATTAAATGTAGTGATGCTGTTATTAATCAGCGGCTTGGTTGCGTTTTTATATTTGCGTCCACAGGCGAATACAGATGCGCCAACTACACATGCGGTTTCTAATTTAAAACTAGCAGACTTTAATGCAATTAAGATTGAGTTTCCTGCCTTGAAGGCCGTAAGTTTTGAAAAAGTAGATGGTTTTTGGCAGATGACAGCACCCTATAAAGCGCGTGCTGATCAAATGTCTGTACAGCGCGTTTTATCTATTATTGCCGCTACTAGCCAAGATAAATTTTCTGCAAAAGATTTAGAGAAATATGGCCTTAATAACCCGGAGCTTAAACTGCAACTAATCGGCAGCAAAGGCCCAGAAACGTTTATATTTGGCACACACAATCCAGTAACAGAGCAACAATATATGGCTTACAAAGATGCCGTATATTTAATTCAATCTGGTTACTCAGAAGCTGCCAGCGTGCAAACGATTGAATTAGTAGATAAATTGCCCCTTTCACCTTTTGAAGCTAAGCAAATCAGTGGTTTTGATTTTTCACGATTAGAACAATGGGAAGAAATTCGTTTGAATGTAGACATTACAGATGGTAACTGGAAAGTTAATACGCCCAAAGCCAAGCCAACTCAAAATGAAATGAATGAGTGGTTAGATTTTAGCTGGAAACAAAGCCCAGCAAAATCAGTAGAGCTATACACACCAGACCGTAAGACGACTTACCCATCGTTTGAGGTAAAGCTGAAAAATGGCAAAAAAATTCATTTTGACAAAATTCAGGAATCGCCAGAATTGTTATTAGGCCGCCCTGATGAGGGCATTCTGTATCACTTTACTAATGATGTTGGGTTTACTATGTTGAATCCACCTATTAACCTGAAATAGCGACTAGCCCGCATGCCTGAATTGCCCGAGGTAGAAATCACGCGCCGCGGGTTATTGCCTTTAATCAATCAAACTGTCACGCAAGTGGTGATTCGCAATGCAAGTATGCGCTGGCCAATTCCAGCGCATTTACCTCAAACACTGCATAGAAAAAAACTTCTCAACTTAAAGCGTCGCGCTAAGTATATTTTGGCTGAATTTGGCGCCATTTCTGGCAATAATATTTTACCTTCTGGAACTTTGCTGCTGCATTTAGGCATGTCTGGCCGTATTTGCTTGTTAGAGCGCAATTATCCACCTGAAAAACACGATCACTTTGATATTGTATTTGATGATGGTCGCGTATTAAGATTGCGCGACCCGCGCCGTTTTGGTGCTGTGTTATGGGCAGGCGACAATCCAAATGAGCATATGTTGATTAGCGTGCTTGGCCCAGAACCGCTTGAATCTAGCTTTAACGCGCAATATTTATATGATTCAATTCGCAGTCGTACCTCAGCTATCAAAATCACTATTATGGATAGCCACTTAGTGGTGGGAGTGGGTAATATCTATGCATCAGAATCCTTATTTCGAGCGCGTATTCATCCTGAAACACCTGCAAAACAGCTTACATTAAAGCAATGTAAAACATTGGTCGCCGAGATTAAAGCCACATTAAATGACTCTTTAAATGCTGGCGGCAGTAGTTTGCGCGATTTCTTTGGTGCTGATGGCAATCCTGGTTATTTTCAGCAGGAATATTTTGTCTATGGCCGTGCTAATGAGCTGTGTAAAGTATGCGCAAGCTCCATTAAAAATATCCGTTTAGGGCAACGTTCTACTTTTTATTGCGAAAAATGTCAGCCTCGCTAATAATGATTCGTGCTATTTAAAATTAGATTGGCTTAAAGTATGAGTCAGCCCGCATTAACCAAACCTTATTTATTAGTATTGTTTTCTGTGCCATGCATGCGTAATGCCAATAATGCGCTGTGTATCTCAATGGCATGGGCTAAAGATTTAATTGAGCATACAAAATATATCGAAAACTTAACACTTATTTCATATTTTTCGAATGAAGTACCCTATGCCGATGCAGTAGAGATAGAAAGTAATCCTGCTTTGAAAAATGTGCGGTTTGTGATGATTCCGCAGCCCAAAAACACATTGCATGCCTTACGGATGCTGCCTAAAACCGCCAGCATCGTTTGGCAAGAGATTCAAAGGGCCGAAATTGTGCACAGCGCTGTTGCTGGCTGGCCAATTCCAGAAGCTTGGATTATTTGCCCAGCACTTATTCTTAAAAAAAGATTTCATTTTATAAACGTAGAGTCTGCTTTTTGGCGTATTCCAAAGGGTCAAAGAGCAGGACTTAAACAAAAAATACGCGCAGCTATTTTTGAGCGTATTAACAAGTGGTGTGTACAAAGTGCGGATTTAAGTACATTTACCCAGGAGGCATATAAAAAAACCTTATTGGGTAGCCAGCAGCATAAAGGCTATGTTATCCCTGCTACTTGGATTGATGCAGATAATATTGTGAATCCTGAATTATTAAAGAAACTGATTCAATCTAAATCGCACAGCATAAATGAGCCTGTAAAGCTAATATTTGCTGGACGCTTGGTTTTTGAAAAAGGCATATTATTGCTGATTCAAGCAGTCAGTGAGTTGCTGGATAAAGGCTATCAGCTATCTTTAGATATTATTGGAGATGGTGCTTTATTGCTTGAGTGTGAGCAGCTGATTCAAACAAACAAAAAACAAGCAGAAATAAAACTGCTTGGCACAGTAAAGTATGGGCCAGACTTCTTTAACTTATTGCACGATTATGACTTGATGGTGATTCCTAGTTTGTCTGATGAACAGCCTAGAAATGTATTTGATGCGTTTTCTCAAGCATTGCCTGTTTTATGTGCAGATACTGCTGGGTTAATGCAATGTGTAGAAAATCAAAAGACAGGCTACTTTTTTAAAACTGGCGACATCGATAGTTTGAAAAATCAGCTGATTGAAATTACTCAAAATAGACAGGATCTAGTGAATTTAAGCAGCGCTTGTGTAGTTTCTGTTAGTAATATGACGCACAAAAAAATGCATGAAAAGCGGCTTGAAATTATGCATCAGGCATTGGCCAAGTATGCGGCTAATAGTTGATTGAGCTAGTTTTAGCTCTCGTGCATATATACAACACCAATTTTTTGCGGCAGTAATGAGCCGATAATCATACCTGCCGTACTCACCGCTAAGCCTATTAATTGCGGTGGCACTAAGCTGGCTTCCCCTAATGTTAATTCAATGATTAACCAGCTGCCAATGCCACCAATAATGGCAAACAGAGCGCCTTGACTGGTAGAGTGTTTCCAAAATGCACCAAAAACCAGTGGAATAAACGCGCCTGCTAAAGTGATTTTGTAGGCGGATTCAACCATGCCGAAAATACTTAAATTAGAATTTAATGCGTAAAGCAATACACATAGTGCGAACCCAACTAAGCATATTCGCATCACTCTCAGAAATGCAACATCGCTCATATCAGGCACGTAGGCTTTAACGATATTTTCGGCAAAGCTGACTGATGGCGCAAGTAGGGTAGCGGATGAGCAGCTCATAATGGCGGATAACACAGCACCAAAAAAGATGGCCTGTGCGAGCAGCGGTGTGTGCGTTAATACTAAGGTTGGAAGTACGCGTTGGGAATCCTCTTGTACCAGTTTGCCAAACAGAACGGGGTCTATTAGGGTAGAAGCGTAAGCGATAAACATAGGCACAAAAGTGAAACAAAAATACACGCTTGCGCCTAAAATTGAGCCCCATAGTGCGATTTTTGCACTTTTGGCTGAAGTGATACGCTGAAAAACATCTTGTTGCGGAATACTACCCAACATCATGGTCACCCAGCCACCCAAGAAGGTAATCCACACCCAAATGTCACTGCCCTTAGGGAAGAAATCCAGCTTTCCAGCGGCCCTTGCATGCTCTATTACTGGTGCTACACCACCCGTCATGCCAGACACAATGTTGCCAATGTATAGCAGGCCGCCAATCACTACAATCATCTGTACAAAATCAAGCACCGCCACTGATAGCATGCCACCCAATGTGGTGTAAGTTAACACGATTGCCGTGCCAATAATCATGCCCATATCTTCACTGATAGCACCATGCGTAATCATGTTGAAAATTAAGCCTAGGGCTTTTATTTGTGCGGCTACCCAGCCTAAATACGATACAACGATAGCAATGGTGGTCAGTACTTCTACAGTACGGTTGTAACGCATGCGGTAAAAATCACCCAGCGTAATAATATTGAGTTTATAAAGCTGGGTAGAAAAGAAAAAGCCAGCAATAATTAAGCACATGCTAGAGCCAAATGGATCTGCCGCCACGCCGTTTAAGCCTTCTTGCACGAAGGTGGCCGAAACCCCAAATACCGCCTCTGCACCAAACCAAGTCGCAAAAACAGTCGCCATTACCACGGGCAAAGGTAGATGGCGACCAGCTACTGCATAATCTTTTGTGTTGTGAACGCGGGTGGCCGCAAATAAGCCAATGCCAATAGAAACAACTAGATATGCAACTACAAACCAAATCAGCACGACTTTTTCCTTAGCTTACTTTTCTAATGCTTAAATTACTCAACCCGATTCCAAGTTTGCGAGCGACCCAACAAAGAAATGCCAATATAGCCACGCACTTCCAGACTATTGCCGGTTTCATCTAGCTTCATTTTGCAACGATATATTTTGCCGTTGTTAGGGTCTAGAATTTCGCCACCATCATACTGATCGCCGCTTTTCTTAAGCCCTTTGGCAATCGTCATACCAATAATTTTTTTATCTTTACGTTCATCTGTACATTTATCACAAACCGCATCGCCAGTATCAGTCGCTAATAACCCCTTTTCAACAACGGCGCTTAATTCGCCATTATTTTCATTAATGCGAATTAATGAGCGTGGCTTGCCAGTTGTATCATCAATGGTTTTCCATAACCCAACAGGGCTTAAATTTTGGGCGATTGTAATATTTGAGAAAGTTACAAGTAAACAAAGGCTTAAAAAAGAAAATACAGACGACATCACTTAACTCCTATTATTTAAACAAGTTTAAAACCAAAAGTAATAAATGTAGCAATTTGCAGCACTAATAAAATGCCAATAATTAAGGTTAACCTTTTTTGCCAGCGCGCTTGTTTTTGCTGCACTTTAATAAGCGCATCCATCGTCTGCCGCATCGGCATATCTTGCTCGGCATGGGTTTGCTGATTTAAAAACTGGTGCACCAAACGCGGCATTTGTGGCGTATTTTTTAAAATAAATGGCAGCTCTTTTTTAAATGTGTTGACCATGCTGCGCCAGCCCACTTGCTCACTCATCCAGCGTTTTAAAAACGGCTTAGCAGTTTGCCATAAATCAATATTCGGGTCTAAATCGCGGCCTAAGCCTTCAATATTAAGCAGCGTCTTTTGTAGCATAACAAGTTGCGGCTGAATCACTACACCAAAGCGGCGTGACATTTGAAACAAGCTTAACAATGTGCGCCCAAAAGAAATATCTTTTAAAGGCTTGTCAAAAATAGGTTCACAAATGGCGCGGATTGCGGTTTCTAATTCATCTGTATTGGTATCTTTTGGAACCCAGCCCGACTCTATGTGGGCAATTGCTACATCGCGATAATCGCGATTAAAGAAAGCCAGAAAATTACGCGCAAGGTAATACTTATCGGTATCACTTAAGCTACCCATAATGCCAAAATCCAAGGCGATATACTTGCCTTTATCTGGCCCTTCATCCGCCACTTGAATGTTGCCAGGATGCATATCGGCATGAAAGAAACCATCACGGAACACTTGCGTGAAAAATATTTCAACGCCATCGTGTGCAAGTTTTGTAATGTCTATACCTTTTGCGCGCAACACATCAATTTGGCTAATTGGTGTGCCGTACATGCGCTGCATGGTCATTACATCTTTGCGGCAGTAATCCCAATACACATCAGGAATCAGCAATTTAGCTCTTATTTCGTCATTTTCAGCGAAGTTGCGTGCAAGCTGACTGCAGTTAGCTGCTTCTAAGGTTAAATCTAATTCATGTTTTGTGTGGCGCGCAAATTCATCAACAACTTCTAAAGGCTTTAGGCGTTTACCTTCACTGGAAAGCGTTTGCAATAGCCAGGCCAGAGATTTTAATAGCTGCAAATCTTGATGAATGACTTTGGCAATGCCTGGGCGCAGTACTTTAACTGCCACAGGTTGACCATTTGGCAACAGGGCAAAGTGCACTTGTGCCACCGATGCGCTGGCAACCGCAGTTGTATCGAATTGGCTATACACTTGGTCTAGCGGCAATTCAAACGCCGCTTCAATACTTTTTTGTACGTCTGAAAACGCAAAAGGCGGCACTTGGTCTTGTAATTTTGCTAGCTCATTTGCTACATCTGGCGCCAATAGGTCTCGCCGTGTTGATAACATTTGACCAAACTTGACAAATAATGGCCCTAATTTTTCTAAGGCTAAACGTAGACGCACGCCCCTTGGCAGTGTGTTATTACGCCAAAAAAATAAAGCCTTGATGAGTTTGTGTAATGGCTTAAAGCTGATGTGCTCACCGATGAATTCATCTAAGCCATACTTTAGTAGAATGAAGATGATGATGAGTAGGCGAAAGTAGTGCATTAATCAGAAGGGCTTTCTGCGGAATCGTCGGCTAATTTGCTTAGTTTTTTCAGTTTTTTTTCAAAGCGCGCTATGTCGCTTTTAAAGCTATCTACTTCTTGCACAAACTTCTCAACCTGCCATTTTTTGGCGATAAGCAATTTTTCTTCTTGCCAGTATTCACCTAGCATTTCGGCCAAATTAATGCTTTGTTTTTTAGTTTCTTGCGCTATTTTTTGACTTCCTGCTACCAGCTTGTTCGCCGCAATATCGCCCATCAAATGGCTTAAATCTTCTTCAACATCCCAGCGCATTTGCTGCAAAACTTTACTTAGCTCTGTGGCTAAATGTGTATCGCCATTAATCTTAATCTGCATCTTGGCCAATTCATCTTGCGCGACTAAACGCATGGCTAAACTGGGCGGAATGTAAATAATCGCATCAGCTGTTTTAGTTTCACCGGCTAAACTTAAACTACCATCTTCTAAAATATTAAGGTTTGCCTTAATGAGCGAAAAATCAAACTGCACTGTTTTGCCTGCAAAAGCCGCCAAATAAGGGCGCGACCAATTATTTTGATTGGTGATGTGTTGCAAAAAACGGGTAATTAATGGTTTTAACATTTTCAAAATACTATGTTTTGTAGCCTTTGTGTAAAGCAACTACTCCAGCGTTTAAATTGTGGTAATCCACTTGGCTCAAGCCTGCATCTATCATCATTTGCTTAAGCGTTTCTTGGTCTGGATGCATGCGAATGCTTTCGGCTAAATATTGGTAACTTTCAGCGTCTTTGGCAATTAATTTGCCCATCAATGGTAAAAGCTTAAATGAGTACACGTCATACAGTTTTTCTAAAGGCTGCCATACTTTTGAGAATTCTAAAACCAACAGCCTGCCACCCACTTTTAACACACGTTGCATTTCTTTTAACGCTAGATCTTTGTGTGTCATATTGCGTAATCCAAACGCTACAATTACGCAGTCAAAACTATTATCCGCAAACGGCAATTGTTCTGCGTTGCATTGCATAGCAGGTACGCTAAGCCCCGCGTCAATCATGCGGTCTCGTCCAACAGCAAGCATGGATGCGTTAATATCGGTTAATATCACTTCGCCAGTTGCGCCTACTTTTTCAGCAAAAAGTTTAGATAAATCGCCGCTACCGCCTGCAATATCTAATACTTTATCGCCCGCCTTAATGCCGCTTACATCCACAGCAAAACGCTTCCAAACGCGATGCAAGCCTGCTGACATCACATCATTCATCATGTCGTACTTGCTGGCGACAGAATGAAATACTTCACCCACTTTTTGCTGTTTTATCGGTTCGCTAATGGTTTTAAAGCCAAAATGCGTGGTTTTTTCGGTCATATGGATTCCCTAAACATTCTGCTTGCGCTTGTGCCCAGCCATTTCAAGCTTGGTAACATAATCTTGCCACATGGCTTCGTAATTTCTAGCCATTTCGTATAAATAATCCCAAGAATACAAGCCAGTATCATGGCCATCTGTGAACACTAGCTTGACTGCGTAATTGCCTACTGGTTCGATACCGCTAATATTCACATCTTCTTTATCAATTTGCAGCGTTTCTTGCCCCGCGCCATGGCCGCGCACCTCGGCTGATGGCGAATATACGCGTAAAAATTCTGTAGACAGCATGCATTCAGTATTGTTGTCGAACTTGATTTCTAGTAATCGAGATGCCTGGTGCAGGCGAATATCAATTGGTCGCGGCGAGTATTGGCTGGTATCGGTCATTGCAAGTTCTGGTAATCATTCAGTCAATAATGATAACAGAACATCTATTGTGGCTTGCTAATTAGCGCTTTTAACCACAAAAAATTAATGAAATTAACCGTTTATGACTAAAAATTAGCCTTTCATCAGAAACTAAATGAATTCATCCTCATAATAGCGTTGATTAATTTAAATAATATCAATGTTGTGATACAGTTGATTTACGTATAAAGAGGCTGATTTTGGCCTTATTAATAAAAATTCTGTAAGTGTTTAAAAGCACCTTTGATTAAACGCAGGGCGTGGGGACGAAAATGGCAGAGAATAAACTAGCGCATCAATTTGCAGCGTATTCCGAATGGCGGAAGGCGCTAGTTGATAGCATTTGTGATTATCGCAGCTGGCTGAATGAGCAAGAGTTGAATGATGCGCAAATCGATCAGCGTATTACTAATCTACTAGAGCGCTTGCGCGAGGATAAATTAAACGTTGCTTTTGTTGCCGAGTTTTCACGCGGCAAGTCTGAATTAATCAATGCGATTTTCTTCGCCGACTATGGTCAACGCTTGCTCCCGTCTAGCGCAGGCCGCACCACCATGTGTCCGACCGAGTTGTTGTATGACTCTGCAAAGCCAACATCAATTGCGATGTTACCGATTGAAACCCGCTCATCCGACGCAACTACAACTGAATACAAACGCTATCCAGATGAATGGAAAGTCGTTGAATTTAACGTAGACAATAACGACAGCATGGTTGCAGCATTTAAAGAAGTGAGCAGCACCAAGCGCGTTACAGCAGAAGAAGCTGAAAAGTTTGGCTTGTATGATCCAAATAGTTCAGACGATGCCATGAGCTTGAACAAAGACGGCAGCATTGATATTCCATGCTGGCGTTATGCGATGATTAATTTCCCGCATCCATTGTTAGAGCAAGGCTTGGTTATTTTAGATACGCCAGGCTTAAACGCCATTGGTACAGAGCCAGAATTGACGCTCAATATGTTGCCAAATGCGCATGCTGTATTGTTTATTTTAGCGGCTGACACTGGCGTTACAAAATCAGAAATTGACGTTTGGCGCCAATATATCAGTGGTACACGTTGGAAACAAAAAGGCCGCTTAGCCGTATTGAATAAGATTGACGGCCTATGGGACGAATTAAAGAACGAAAAAGAAATTGAAAAAGAAATCACCAAGCAAATTAAGGTGAGTGCTGAGTTATTGGGCTTAGAAACCAATCAGATTTTCCCAACATCTGCTCAAAAGGGTTTGTTGGCTAAAATTAATGGCGATGAAGGCTTGTTGGTACAAAGCCGCCTGCCCGAACTTGAAAAAGCCTTGTCTGATGAGTTGATTCCATCTAAAAAAGAAATTGTTCGCGATAACACAAAAAACGAAATTGAAGATTTAATCGCTAACTCTAATATGATTTTAGAATCGCGCGTGACAGGCGTTGTTGAGCAATTAGAAGAGTTGCGCGGCTTACGTGGCAAAAACGAAGACGTTGTTGAACACATGATGAATAAAGTCAAAGTGGATAAAGAAAACTTTGAAAAAGGTTTGCAACGCTTTCAAGCGCTACGCAGCGTGTTTTCGCAACAGACCAATAAGCTATTCACTTTATTGGGAATGGAAGCGCTTAAACTACAAGTGCACACCACGCGCGAAACCATGGTGAAAGCCAGCTTTACTAAAACCATTCGCGAAGCGATGGACCACTTTTTCTTGGATTTAAAAGGCCGTTTGGTTTCGTCCGATGCGCAGATTGATGAAATTAAGAAAATGATGGACGTGATGTACGACAAGTTTTCGAAAGAGCATGGTCTGCGTAAATCTGAACCGCCAGCTTTTTCTACTTTGCGTTATCAAAAAGAGCTAGCCAAATTAGAGCGCGCCTATAAAGAGCAGTTTAATACCGCTTTTAATATGATAGCCAATGAGAAAATGACCTTAACGACTAAGTTTTTTGAAACTTTGGCAAGCCGTGTGATTCATGTGTATGAAGTGGCAAACCGCGATGTAGAAAACTGGTTAAAAGCCGTGATTGCACCAATGGAATCGCAAGTACGTGAGCATCAATTGCAATTGCGCCGTCGTTTAGAAAGTATTAAACGCATTTACAAGGCAACCGATACTTTGGAAGACCGTATTTTAGAGCTGGAGAATATTGAAAAAAGTATTCGTGCGCAAATGACTGACTTAAAAGTATTGCGTCAGCATATGGGTAATGCCTTAGCTTTTGAAAGTGAATCAGATGCCAAAGCGGCATAATTTGTTTTAAGCTGAGAAAGCAATAAAAAAGCCGACGTTTAGTCGGCTTTTTTATTATTAAAGAGTAGTGTTAAATCAGATTAAGATTTAGCTTAAGCTTCTAACATGGCCCCTTTAATTTTCTGCATCGCTTTTTGCTCAATTTGGCGAATACGTTCTGCCGAAACTCCAAACTCAGCAGCCAAATCATGCAAAGTAAGCGTTGCACTCTCTGTTAACCAGCGCGCTTCTAACACGCGGCGGCTACGATCATCTAAGCTCATTAAGGCTTTGCTTAAGCTGGCAGATTGGATTTTTTCTGCTTGCTGGTTGGCTAAAAACTCAGATGGCTCTGGGCTTTCATCTTCCAAGTAAGCAATTGGACTAAAGCTTTCATCGCCATCATCATCAATTTGCGCATCCAATGAAATCTCTTGGCCATTTAAGCGATATTCCATTTCCATCACTTCTTCTGGCTTTACATTCAATTCTTTTGCAATGCGATTGACTTCATCGGTATGCAGGCTATCAAAGCCTTTTTTCATACTACGTAAATTAAAAAATAGTTTACGTTGCGCTTTGGTGGTCGCGGTTTTCACTAAGCGCCAGTTACGCACAATGTATTCATTCATTTCTGCTTTAATCCAGTGCATGGCAAAAGAAACCAAGCGCACACCGCGATCTGGGTCAAATCGCTTCACGGCTTTCATCAAACCAATATTACCTTCTTGAATAAGATCGGATTGTGGCAAGCCATAACCCAAATAGCCACGTGCAATACTCGCAACCAAGCGCAGATGCGAAACAATCAATGTTTGCGCCGCGTCTAAATCGTTGTTGTTTTTAAGTCTTGTAGCCAAGTCGTATTCTTCTTCTGCGCTTAATAGCGGGAAGGCCTTGATTGCACGCATATACTGGTCAAAGCTATCAAGAGATGAAATTGACGGTATCGTTAAAGCGTTAATGATGAAAACTCCTTAAATATAAAAAAATATTACAAAACAATTTTAGCACTCTGGTTATGAGAGTGCTAGTAAAGAATAGTTTCAAATTGTTACAGTTTATGTTCTAAACAAATAGAGTTGTTAACTTACAATTAGAGTTGTTAACTAGCAATTAGAGTTGTTAACCTTCAGTTTGATAGAAAGTTAATGTTAGTTGAACAATAAAATGTAAAAGAAAACTTTAATTTTTTTTAACTTATACAAATACAACTTATCAAGTAATTTTGATAAGTTGTTACCTTAAATAGGTGTATAGCAGTGGATTAAACCGATCATAATTTGTTAGGCTTGAGCCTTTACATATTATTAAGAATTTGTCGCTGATTGTTTGAGGTATTTAATATAAACATTTTTAGTACTTTAGAGTCGGGCAGCCTTTTAATGGTTTAGTGGCAAAATACCAAAAGTAAGTATTTAAGCGCTTAGCATGCGCTTTGAATCGGAATATCCGTTTTCCGTGTAGCTGATAAGCTTGTTGTTTCATTTATAGAATAAGTCTATGTCTATGTCCTGGTAAATCATTTGTTGAATCAGCCAATTTTAATGAACGTTAGCTTCACTAAATATAGTGTTTAAAAGGTAATGGAGGGTGCTCTCTGTCAGAAGGGCCTGCAGTTAATATTTCACCCACTGCATCAGCAAATCTTAAAGTAACAGGTATTCCATCTCCGTAAATGCAAGCATTAAAGTTTAACTTAGTTAAAGCCATGACATCTTTCATAACGGTTAACAAATCCGCCTCACCTCGAACGATATCTATTTTTATAGGATTAGGTGTTTCACGTCCTGGGTAAGTATTTAAATAGGGTATAAATCCTTTCGTCCAAAGAAACCCATTACGTTCGGTTAAACGTATTGCCGTACCCCTAATAACAGGATGACTACCGGGCCTGAATAATTTGATGCTGTTCGATGGCCTTATTCTGACACCTATAAGCTTTGTGTTTTCTGGCAAAGCATCAGAAAATCCGTCCCATTCATCACTACTAAATGCTGTTTTCCCATGCAAAAATAGTTCTGATGGATAAACTCCTTCTTTAGCCTTGTAGGCATCTAAAACCATTGTAAGTAAGGCTCGTGCAGTTAATCTATCAAGATGAAATTCTTTAGTTTCTGATGATTTCCACCTGCCTATAAGGCCTTTAAATACAAGCCCATCACCTGAATCAAGAAACATTTGTGCACCGCAACAAGCACTACCTTCTTCCGCATTCATAAGCTGTTTAAACACTAAACCAACATAACAGACTTGATTACGAATTTGGGCTAGCTGCCAAGGGCGTCTTCCACTCTTGAAATAGGCTGTTGTAGCCAAGTTCCAGGCTACAGTTGCAGGATCTTGAATTTGTCTTAAAGGCATACCATTACTTTTTACAAACTCTTCTGGAGCGATTGCAGTTTCTCTTAAAATTTGGACTACAGCACGATTAGTACCTTCTAATAAGCGCGCTTTTAATTGGTTATGGAAATTCACCTCGTAAAGATATGGTTCTGTGGCCTCGTTGTCGGCATCAAATAATGAAGGTTCTTTTATTAGCTCTTTCGCTAATGTCTTGTTCATCAAATTTTTAGTTTTAAGCCGTAGGTCTGCTGGAATGACTGACTTAGGTCTGCCATATTGGTAGATTCTTTCTGGAATGACGACAAACCACAAATCAACCGGAGTCTCTTCTTCATTTAAATAGCGTTGAATAGCATTTGAAAATACCTCTACAGTTTTAAAGATTGCCACATGACGATCGCTAATTAGTAGCGCCTGATCTATTTCTTGATTTGTAATAACAATCTCACACTCGGATTTGTTAGGTAAATTCAAACCAAAAACAGCAGAAAATCCGGGAAATATACGATGCTGCGGTGAGTCTGATTCTTTTGCAGGTATAACCCCATTTATTTTAGACAGCCATTGATTGAATATTCTTAAACCATCACTTGTCCCAACTACACCTATTCTCAATGTGGCAGCCTTAGTATTATTTTTTAGTGGGCCAAAAAGATATAAGCCGTCTTTAGGTGAGGCAAGTTTCTGACCACTACCAAAAACTAGTTCTGGTTCATCAATGTAGTCAATTTGTTGAATAACTACATTCCTCATTGTTCTTCCTCTTCTTCTAGTTGATATAAATAACTGTCATCTTTATCATCAAACAGAAGGTCTGCATCTTCTAGGTCTTCCACTGCTGTATCTTTTATTTTATTTTCAAGAATTTTTACTGATGCCATATAGGTTAAAGGAAATACTTCAATTTCTATATTTCGATTAGGTGAAACAGGTATTGTTATTCTCTCTTCGCCTTTGGCTAATTCACTTAAATATGCTGAGGATAAATCTCTCCAACGGTCTTGCCACCAAGACTTACAAAACCTGCGCCTTAATCTATGCATTTGAGCTGAGTCACCAATAGGTGTAACTCCATCGGACGTGAAAACTACATGTGGGAGTAGTGTGAAGCGACTGGTTTTGCCTACCGTTGGAACAGCTTCAATAGCAAAGTGCCAGAAAGCTTTTAATTTTTTACTTTCGCCCAATAAAGCTCTGCTGCCAGAATTGCCTAAAGCATCAATGAACTTAGTTCTATCTATTTTTGATTCGGCCTTAGATCGGTACCAGCACAGTTTATTATTGGCTAATGCAAATCCAAGCAATCCCTCCTTAGCTGCGAAACGTTCCCAACTTTGACGAATTAAATCAGTAACTATATTAGATCTATCTTGATAAGAAAGCTGAGGTAAGTTGTTACTGCCACTTTGTAGAAATGAAGTGGTTTCATTTGCACTAAGATTTTTTAAAGCACTTGGGGCATCTAATGTGTTGAAATCCTTTGCATCAGCAAAGCTAATGATGTACCTATCAACTTGTCGGCATGGCCACTGTATTTTTAAAGGTTCAATGTTCTTGGGTGCAGATTCAAAATAAGAGATTTTAATTGCAGCTGGGACTTCTAATATAGGAAGCCAATTTGACATTACTTCTTCATTTTTTCTTTCGAGTAACTTATCTAACTCTAAAAAGTTTTTAGCCCAATTAGATAATACATTTTCAGTACTTTGGTGACGAGGAACTTGGTCTTTTTCAAGTTTCTCCAATAGTCGTGCCAGTCCTAGATGCCAACCCTTTGTAAAGTCTATTACGTTTTTATTGTGGATATGAATTGGGATTTCATCATATGGAATCTCACCTATGCGCACCGGAATAATGAAGTCCCCTAAATCTCCTTTCGCTTCAATTGAGTCAGCAACACTCAGCTCCTTTTGAAATCCCCTTTTAGTTAAAGACACTGGAGATAAAACACTGATAAATTTAATAGTATATTGACGTAAAGACTCATCAATATCTTTCCAAAAAACCTCCCCACCCACAAGATGGGTCAAGTCAGACCAAACTTCATAACCATCAGACGCAAGACGTGCGCTGAGCCATGCGGTGAAATCATTATCATTTGGATTGGCATGACTAATAAAAATTAGTTTTTTTGATTTAATCGAACAGGTAGCTTTAATCATTGGTGGCCTAATATGCTTGCTGATAATTTTGTAATATTATTGTCTATTAAACTCATAAAAAGCATCACACTGTCAAAATTTAAAAACTCATTACAATTAACCGTTTAAAAGGCAGGCAGATTCCGAAAAAGTTATTGCCAGCAGATTTATTCTTGAAATTAATTGTTAACAACTTTACTAAAAAATATCAAAAATTATATTAATAGCAATTTAATAGCAAACATTAATAAAAAATTGATATATTCAGTTCTCAACACATAAATAACACTAGTTATACATCGCTCGAACTATGAGCATTAAAATTTAAGAAGGAATTTATTTTGTTAGCAGAATCTTTTGCAACATTAGTGGGTTTACTCGGACAATACTATTCCGAAAAGGGAGCTAAAGCACAACTTGAATTCAATGATTTCATGGAGTGGCTTACTAAAGCCAACCATACTGAAATCAGATCTCTACTTGAATTGAATACTCAAGCAACAATTCACATCAAAGCACTCCTTAATCAAGACCACAAAATTTTCAAGGAAAAGCTAGATAAAATTGATTCAGCTATTACTGCATTTGCTAGCGCTATTGACGGTTTCGATGCATTAGCTCGCGAAGTAAATCCTAACGCCAGTTTATCTAAGCAGGCCGTTAATATTCTTGAGCAATTTCAATTGTCTGGCGCCTCCAAAGTTCTTGAAATTAAATTAATGGATGGAACGATATATCAGTTTCTCGAAACTAGTGGGGGTCTCGTTATAGCTGAGCAAAAGTTTGTAGAGGATGACCTAAAAACTTTAGTCGAATATGGTCTTTTACGTCATGAATATAACAAAAGCGGAAACAATATTTATATGTTTACGCGCGCTGGATCACGGTTAGTACAAGATATGTAGACGCTAAGGAGAAAACATGGGACCAGTTGTGCTTTTCGACAAATCTTTTCTACAGTCACTTACATTAGATGAGTCGGTTTGGTTTGATCACTTTTTTCTTCCCGTTGTTTGTCCTCTATTCTTTGTGGAAACACTTGCGGATCTGGCAAAGCAGCGTAAGGACGGTGAACGATCGCCAGAGGAAGTTGTTCGCATAATTGCGGACAAGACCCCAGTTATATCTGGTGCACCTTGTGTACACCATGAACAGCTTTGCATTGCAAACCTTCTTGGTCATGAAGCACCTCTCATTGGTCAAATTCCGGTGGCTGGCGGGCGTCCTGTACGTGGTGCTGACGGTAAACCAGGTGTTGTTTTTGAGAATTCACCAGAAGCGGAGGCATTTGCACGCTGGCAACACGGTAAATTTCACGAAATTGAGCATGATGCAGCTTCCAACTGGAGAGAAATGCTCACAAAACTCAATTTATCTGAGGTTGCTCAACGCATGGGTGCCTTGGGTATAACACCTCAGACTTGTCGCACCGTCAAAGAAGCGCATGATATTGCTGCTTCTCTTGTTCATTCTCGGTTTGAACCAGAAAAGCAAATTGGCTTACTCTTTTCCTTTATTCAAGTTCCGCATCACCTGCAATCGCAGATAATTCACCGGTGGTCACAAGCAGACTTTCCTCCATTAGCTGAATATGCCAGTTATGCTGCGCATGTATTAACGGTCGAAATCTTCTTCCAGATCGCTCTAGCAGCAAAACTTATATCTACACAACGACCTTCCAATCGCGTTGACATTGCCTACTTATTTTACCTGCCGTTCAGTAACATATTCGTTTCTGGCGATAAACTGCACAAACTCTGTGCCCCGTTGTTTTTGAGGAAAGAACAGGATTTCATTTGGGCACCAGAACTCAAAAGTGATTTGGCACGCATTAACCGAGAGTTGTTGTTGAAAACTGAACTGGAGCGACAAGTTGGACTGCATAAGCTAGCTCCACGTCCACCAGGTATTCAATCAAACCTTACATTAGCACTTTGGAGTAAACATACTCCAAAATCATTAGAGATTGATATGAATATAGCTACTAAGTCACCAGAGGCGGAAAAATACCTATTCGACCATTTAAAATCTTTTACCAACGCTCCTGCAGATCCCGAAGTTGCCGGAATGCCTATTGATGAGCTACAAAACATTTCAATAGAAAGGCTTGTACCAGCAAAAAAGGGAAGTTGGTGGCTAATACCAAAGCGGGTCGCAGATGCAGAGGGAATCACAAAAGCCTAACTCTTCTGCAAGGTTGCTTAAGAAAAATACTTGGCAGTAAAGCAAGTGATGTGGCTAATGCAGTCATAAGGATAGTAACCATACGCACTTCTGAGCCCTTCTTAATAACGCCTAGATTAAGCTTGTATTCTTCTGCAATCATTAAACATCGATAGTGGCCTTACAACAACATTCCGTTTCTTTCGGCAATGCTCAACTCAGCAGTAAAATCTTCACGGGCCATCTAATAAAGTTTGTTTACAGCACTGGTTAAAAATCTTTTCATGTATTAAATTGATTATTCTTATGCGCAGTATTTTTCAATTGCTGCTACTTTTTACATAGGTTTATATCCAGCATCAGACATTGCCTCAGCAATAGCTTGTTCAGAAATATCCGACTTAACGTTAACTTTTCTGGTAGCTAAATCCACTTCGATTACAGCACTCTGATCTAATTGCATAATGGCTTTCTTGATGTTGTTCACACAGCCACCACAGCTCATCTTTGGTACATTAAATGTATACATATATCATATCCTTTCAATAATCGAACAATCACTTTAGACCTTACAACTATGGCAAGGTCAAGCAGTTTTCAATTGTTAAAATACCACTTGACCTTCCAATGGTGGGAATCTTTAAGATGATTCATAATGATTGAAACTGGAGGTAAAAAATGAAAGATTCTGATCTCTCTATTGATATTGCGATTAGTGGAATGAGCTGCGCATCATGCGTCTCTACTGTTGAAAATGCTTTGCGTAAAATCCCTGAAGTTGAATCAGCGACCGTTAATCTTGCCACTGAAAAAGCCCATTTAGTGCTTAAAGAAGGCGTCTCATTTCAAACACAAGCCATTTTGAATGCTGTTGCTGATGCTGGATATGGCGCTGAATTAATTGCGCACAACCACAGCCTAAAAAATTATGACGATGAGTCAGCCAATGGCATCCGTATTGTAATGGCGATTGTATTAAGTACTCCTCTCATTATCCCGATGCTATTTAATCTGGCGGGAGGATATTGGAATCTTCCAGGATGGATTCAGTGGTTACTGGCAACACCTGTACAGTTTTATTTAGGTGCAGGATTTTATATATCCGCTTGGAAAGCCATTAAGAACAAAACAGGCAATATGGACTTGTTAGTTGCAATCGGCACTTCAGCCGCATATTTCCTTTCCATATATATGATGTCACAAGGTCATGAGCATTTATATTTTGAAGCTTCAAGCGCGGTCATTACCCTTGTGTTGCTAGGTAAATGGCTAGAGAAACGTGCAAAGAGACAAACTACAGAGGCCATACGCGCTTTACAAAAACTAAGACCTGAAACCGCCAGAGTAAAGCGTTTAGATGTAGAGCTAGATATCCCCCTTCAAGAAGTATTAATTGATGACGTTGTAATCATTCGTCCAGGGGAGCGTATACCCGTAGATGCATTGATTATCGAGGGAAGCAGCCATGTTGATGAATCTATGATGACTGGAGAAAGTGAGCCAGTGAATAAAGTGGTGGGTAACAAAGTGATAGGCGGGGCAGTAAATATCGACGGCATGCTAATGGTTAGGACGGTTGCTATAGGCGCTGAAAGCACGCTGTCTCGTATTATACGTTTAGTAGAGGATGCACAAACGGCAAAGCCAGACATCCAGCGTCTAGTTGATAAAGTTAGCGCTGTGTTTGTGCCAGTAGTCATCGTTATTGCCTTCATTACACTGCTGGCTTGGGGTCTAATTTCCGCGAACTGGGAACTTGCGATATTAAATGCTGTGGCTGTTCTTGTCATTGCTTGCCCATGTGCGCTTGGTTTAGCGACGCCAACCGCTATTATGGCGGGCACAGGAGTAGCCGCACGTCACGGTATTTTAATTAAAGACGCAAAAGCGTTAGAGTTGGCGCATAGCATTACACAAGTGGTGTTTGATAAAACGGGCACATTAACCGAAGGTAAACCAGTTCTATTGGCATTTAAATCAGCAGACGGTAACGATCAATCATTATTGGAACTAGCTGCCAGTATTGAGCAAAACAGCCTGCACCCTCTCGCTAAAGCAGTTGTAAATCAACTACATGAATTAGGAAAGAGTTTAATTACAGCCACCGAAGTTCGAGATTTGGCTGGACGTGGCTTACACGGTATGGTGAATAACCAAATTATTTACGTCGGCAACCAGCGCTGGATGGAAGAATTGGGCGTATCAATTGATCACCAAAATGTAGCCGCTCTAGCATTTAAAGATGCGGGTAACACAGTATCTTGGGTTGCGCAGGGAGCTAATGAGAATAAGCCAACCTTGTTAGGTATATTAGCCTTTGGAGATCAAATCAAACAGACATCAACCAAAGCAATAGCCGCTTTACATGATAAAGGAATCAAGACGTTATTATTAACAGGCGACAACAGTACTAGTGCAGTACGCGTTGCCGAAATGATTGGCATTGATAATGTATTGGCAGAACAAACGCCGGAATCAAAAGCTAGTAGCATTGCATCTTTACGTGAAAAAGATGCAGTTATTGCCATGGTGGGTGATGGAATCAATGATGCACCGGCATTGGCAGCAGCCGACGTAAGTTTTGCCATGTCTTCAGGTACGGATGTAGCGATGCATACCGCTGACATTACATTGATGCAATCAGATCCTAGTTTGGTGGCAGATACTATCGATATTTCGCGCAGAACGTATGCAAAGATTAAACAAAACCTGTTCTGGGCGTTTATATACAATCTAATTGGTATTCCACTGGCTGCGATGGGATTTCTCAGCCCCGTTATCGCAGGCGCTGCCATGGCATTCAGCTCGGTCAGTGTCGTAATGAATGCTTTGATGTTAAGTAAATGGCGACCCTCAAGCAAAAGGTAAGGACAATTTATGCAAAGTGATTTATACAATATTGGCCAGGCAGCAAAAGCTTCAGGAATCTCTGCAAAAATGATTCGTCATTATGAAGAGGTGGGGCTTCTGCCAGCAGCGTCAAGAACATTTTCTGGCTACAGAACCTACAACCATCAAGATGTGCATATGTTGCGATTTATTAGACATTCACGCGATTTGGGCTTTTCGATTAAACAAATTGCTGACTTGTTAAGTCTGTGGCGCGATAGAAATCGTCCTAGCAGTAAAGTCAAGCAAATGGCTTTAGAACATATTGAAATGCTTAATCAAAAAATACAAGAATTGATTAGCATGAAGTCTGAGTTAACACGATTGGTAAGTTGCTGTCATGGCGATGAGCGCCCAGATTGCCCAATATTGGACGAATTGGCACAAGATAAGTAACTTTTTTAGATAAATGCAAATAATGAATAAAAGTGCTTGACCTTACCAGTGTTGGAAGCTTTATATTTTAAAATTGTAATGACAACTTAATTAGTAAATAACACGAACTACAAAATACAAATGAAATATTGGGTCAAATTTCTAGTTTTTATGGCACTTGCGATCAGCATTCCGCTTCAGGGAATTGCTGGTGCAACGATGCCCGTATGCATTGACACGCCTTTACCATCTAACAGCATTAAACTAGACCATGTAGCTAACAACGCAAAAGTGATGGAGATGTCTACTGATTGTCATTTGCAGACTAGTAGCAAATGTATTGACGAAAACAGTAAAGACTGTTCAACCATGAACTGCTCGCTTTGTCATGTAAGTTTATTTCAATTGCCCAATACTAATAATATTGTCTTAATCGACAGCCACAGCACAGTTTATTCCGATTTAACCATACCGTTGTATCAACACTTTTTGCCTCCTTTGTTACATCCTCCAAAGCAATCACTCTCTTAATGCTGGGTGGTTTAGATTTCCGCAATTAAAACGGGTTTTGTTGTCCGATTTAAATTGCACTTGATCATCCCGCATGCATGATGGTTATAAAAACTACCTTTGTAACCAAGTTCTATCAAAAAACAAAACAATGGGTCGATCCAGAAACATATAAGGTCACGCATTGGTTTAACGAGAGTAAAAATTTGTCACCAATCAGGTGAAACCAAAATTAGGAGAATTACCATGAGCAACAAAATGATGAACACAATTGTTACAACCGCATTGATTGCATGTCTAGGCTTTGCCTCTGCTAGCGCTATGGCGGGCCGAGACGCTTATCAAGAAAAGTTAATTCAAAATATTCAAGTGACTAAACAAAAACTTCAAGAAGCCAAGGCGGCTAAGGGTGCTGAGCAACAAAAACTTCTTACTCAACATGGTCAGATGCTTCATGAAAATATGGCTGCTTGTCGTGATATGAAACCAAAAGCAGGTATGTCAGAAAAAGAACGTGACGAGTGGTTTGCAGAGCATCAAAAAATTATGGATGCTTTGATGGGACAAATGATGGAAGAGCATAAGGTAAAAACATCATCCATGCCTTGCGACCATCATATGAAGTAATGCCTTTGTATTGATAAGCTAGTAAAAGTGGGCGGCTTAGTAAGCCGCCCATTTAAAGTCATTATCCAATAATCAATATTTTTTGGATTTTATTAAATTAGTTATGTAGAATAAACTGGTGAGTAGATTAATTAAAATTTTCGCTGTTTTGCTTATTGCAGTTGCAATCCCTGTGCAAGGGTTTGCATCGGTTGCAATGATGAACTGTGAACAGTCACCCAATCATCATAGCAAAAATCTTGCGATTGATACTGTTCACGATCATGACCAACACACAGGACATGACATGTCTAATGAGCATTCTCATGACGCAAGTGATAGCAGCAATCCAGTATCTCAAAATGCGGATAAAAGTAAGCACTCATGCGCTTATTGCGCTAAATGTACAAGCAGTTGTGCTGGTTTTACATTCCAAACCACTACATCAAGTTTGATTCAACAATTAAACGCTGGTGAAATTAGATACGGTTACAACTCACTTCTTTTCACTGGCTTTATCCCCTCTGGTCTAGAGCGACCCCCAAGATACACCCTTATTTAAATTGTTTTGTAGAGTAGTGGCAGATTTTTATTTGCCTCTATTCGAACATTCACAGGCATTCTTAAGCAACTAGTTTGCAAAGAATCATTTTTCCGAAGTCATTAATTTGGAAAAACTAAATAAGAGGTTTCTATGAAATACATACTTTCCAAGCGGCCATGGCCAGCGATATTACGCCCATATTTAATGTGGCTATTTACAACATTATTCCTTGGAACAACTACAGCCTTTGCACTAGAAGAGACCGCAAACGCTAAAGGTGACGATCCTTATCAATCAACTTTTGACGATTATCGCGCTACCAGCATAGATAGCTTAACTGACTGGAAGACAATCAACCAATCCTCAGATGGTGGTGGACATTCTGGTCATCAAATGCAGGGTATGCAGCATGACATGACGCCAGATCAGATGGCTAATATGCCGTCGAACAGTAAAGAAACGCCTGTAATGGAAGGCATGGACCATAGCAGCATGCAAGGCATGGAAAAAGCGGCTCCAAACGACATGAAAGGCATGGATCACAGCCAAATGAAACCAGACCAAACCATGAAACCAATGGTTGGAATGGATCATTCTAAAATGACCGGCATGGATCATGGCGATATGAAGTCTATGCCTGATAGCAAATCAGCCATTCAACCAACGAATAAAGATAACATGTCAGAGATGAACCATGAGGAAATGGCTGGGCATGACCACGGTGGTTCTGATATGAAAGCGATGGATCATTCAAAAATGAATGATCCAAAGATGGGCGACACAAAGCCTAATGACATGCAACCAAGTCAGGAAAGTGCGCTAAACGCAGAGGTCAGGCAAGATGAAACTCAACCACACGCGCATGCATCTACACAAGCGTCAGAACATGCAGGGATGTCAATGCCCTCGATGCCAGCTGCAACAGAAGCCACGCCATGGCAGATAATCCCTAACTTTCATCCTATTGTGGTGCATTTCCCGATTGCATTAACAATTGTATCTTTTCTGTTAAGTTTCGCTGCTTATGTTAGACGCAACCATCCTGACTCCTCACAATTGGCCGCTGCTGGGCATTTCACTCTCTGGCTAGCTGCAATTGGGGCAGCGACCGCCGTATTATTTGGTTGGCTGGCATTTAACTCGATAACTAATCACGATGACGCAGGCCATGCTGCCATGTTATTACATCGTTCATGGGCTATTCCCACAGCTGTAGGTTTGATCTTGCTAGCAAGCTGGGATGCATGGAAATATCGGGTTAATGAATTGATATCGGTGCCAATGTTGTTATTACTTTTCCTGCTTTCTCAAGCAATTGCAATAACAGGATGGCTGGGAGGAGAAGTGGTGTATCGACATGGTGTAGGTGTGTTATCCATTCCATCCAGCAGTAATTCAGGCCATGTTCATAATGAAGGCGTAGTAGAGTCAGCTATGCCCAATCAGACGGCTAGCGAGCACGCAGATAAGGACAATCATAAAGAAGGAGAATCTCATGCGCACTAATTTAAAACATGTGGACTTCAAATACCGCACTTTAACAGTTCTCATTATTGCCAGTTTTGCGCTAGGTGGATGCGCTATTTTTTCTAAAGATGGTGGTTTTAGTGGTGTTCAAGAAAACACTCAAAAACACATCAAACAAGAGGTGGTTTGGCCAAAAACGGATACTGAAAAGAATCAAATCTCTGAACGCGTAAACGAATTATTATCTAAACGTCTAGATGTAGAGCGAGCCGTGCAAATTGCTCTGCTAAACAACAAAGGGTTGCAGGCGGATTTTTATAACCTGGGTATTTCGGAATCAGATTTAGTACAAGCTGGTCGCTTGCCTAATCCAAGGTTTTCTATGCTTTACGTGCGTGATAACGGTGATTACAAGATTGAACAATCCCTCACTTTTAATATTTTTTCGCTTTTAACAATGCCTAAAATGCAAGAAATTGAACGTCAGAGATTCGTGCAAACTCAGAAAAGAACCGCTTATGAAGTGATTAAAATCGCTAACCACACACGTATAGCTTATTTCAATGCAGTCGCGGCGACAGAGCAAGTACGTTATAGCGAACAAGTAAAGGAATCAGCTGAAGCCAGTGCTGAATTAGCAAGAAGACTACTTAAGGCAGGTAATTTTAATAAGCTTCAACAAGTTCGTGAACAAAGCTTTTATGCGGATGCAGCATTAGATTATGCAAACGCTACCAATAAGCAAGTGAGCACCTATGAAGCACTATCGCGGTTATTAGGTGTATCAGTTGACCAATTGAATTTGGAGGAACGTTTACCAGATTTACCTAAATCGCTCACTGAACTACAACCTTTTGAAAAAGGTGCTTTCGAACAGCGATTGGATTTACAGGCTATTAAATTAGAAACGGATGCATTAGCTAAACAGTTAGGATTAACTAAGGCGACCCGCTTTATTAATGTGCTGGAAATAGGCCCAGCAAGAGTGTTAGAAGGTCGTCGTGGCGATCCTTATAGAAAGGGTGTAGAGCTATCATTCGAGCTGCCAATATTTGACTGGGGTACTGCACGCGTTTCACGGGCAGAATCCATTTACATGCAATCAGTCAATCGGGCCGCACAAGTGGCAATCAACGCACAGTCTGAAATTCGAGAGGCCTATAACACCTATCGGACCAATTACGATGTGACAAAACATATTCGCGATGAAATTGTGCCACTTCGCAAAAAAATTCTTCAAGAAAACCAGCTTCGTTATAACGGCATGCTAACAAGCCCATTTGAACTGTTTGGGGACGCGCGTGCACAGGTTACTAGTGTGAAAAGCTATATCGAATCTTTACGTGAATTCTGGGTGGCCGATAGCACATTACAAATGACGCTGATTGGTAACGAAAATATGATGGAAGGTAATTAACATGGATTTTTCTAAATTTAGCAGACGTGACTTTTTCAGATTAGCGGGTGCTGGTATTGCCGCATCTGCTGTAAGTAAAGTTTCGATGGCAGCATTGCCAGAAATAGTAACTGCAGAGCAAGCTAATACACAAGCACCATTGCAACCAAATACTGGTAGGCCATACAATCCCGTTGTAACGCTTAATGGTTGGAGCCTGCCATGGCGAATGAATAAAGGCGTTAAAGAATTTCATCTTGTGGCTGAACCCGTTGTGCGGGAATTAGCACCGGGTATGAAAGCACATTTATGGGGATATAACGGACAAAGCCCTGGCCCTACAATTGAAGTTGTTGAAGGGGATAAGGTCAGGATTTTTGTAACGAACCGTTTGCCTGAAATAACCAGTATTCACTGGCATGGTCAACGATTACCAAACGGCATGGATGGCGTAAGTGGTTTAAATCAGCCACCTATTCCACCAGGTAAAACGTTTATGTATGAATTTGAGGCGAGACGCGCTGGCACGTTTATGTATCATCCGCATGCCGATGAAATGCTGCAAATGGCAATGGGTATGATGGGAAGTTGGGTCACACACCCTAAGAACCCAAAATTTATGCCAGTGGATAGAGACTTTATATTTTTGTTAAATGCCTATGATATTGACCCTGGTAGCTACACACCAAAAGTAAGCACCATGTTAGATTTCAACTTATGGACATGGAATAGTCGTGTATTCCCAGGTATTGATCCTATTGTTGTGCGCAAGGATGAGCGTGTACGAATTCGTATCGGAAATCTAACAATGACTAATCATCCAATCCATATCCACGGGCATGAGTTTCAAGTAACTGGCACTGATGGTGGATGGGTTCCTCCAACTGCACGCTGGCCAGAGGTGACGACAGATATTGCTGTTGGACAAATGCGTGCGATTGAGTTTGTAGCGAATGAGCTTGGCGATTGGGCGTTTCACTGTCATAAGAGTCATCACACCATGAATGCAATGGGTCATGATATCCCTACTTTACTTGGCGTAAAACAAGGCGACTTGATGAAAAAAATCGGTAATTTAGTGCCTGATTATATGCCAATGGGTAAAACTGGCATGTCTGAAATGACTGAAATGGCTGAGATGATGGACATGCCCCTTCCTGAAAACACCTTGCCTATGATGACTGGCAAGGCTCAATTCGGTGCTGTTGAAATGGGGGGTATGTTTACTACAGTTAAAGTCAGAGAGGGGCTCGCTAAAAATGATTATAAAGACCCAGGTTACTTCAAGCATCCAAAAGGCACAGTGGCACACGAGGTTGCAAACGACTTGCCCGCTATAGAGCGTTCAAATGTTAAGACACCTGATGCTGGAATTGAGTTAAATGTTCGCAAACCATCAGGTCATGCAGGTCATTAACCGGCCTAAGCTTGCTAACGTACAGACTATAATTTTCTCTTGAGATAATTTAAAACTTGGTCAAATTTAATAACAATTGTTATTAATTAAGATCAAGTTTTAAACCTTTATACATTGGAGAGAAAAATGATATTCAAATCAGTTAAATTAGTTAAAGCTTTAAGTATTGTTCCGATTACGGCATTAATCATGTCATCAAGTTTCATGACATTAGCAAATGCAGAGACATCAACCAGTGCAACATCTCATGACCACATGGAAAAAAGTGGTGGGTCAAACAATATGATGGACTCCATGAAAATGGGTATGGAATCAATGCAAAACATGGAAATGTCTGGCGACGTTGACAAGGATTTTGCAATGATGATGAAGATGCATCATCAGCAAGCGTTAGATATGGCAAAAATGGAAATTGCTCATGGAAAATCACCTGAAATGAAGGCAATGGCTAAAAAAATTATGATTGCTCAGAAAAAGGAAATAGCTCAATTTGACAAATGGTTAGCTAAACAAAAATAATCCAAGAATTCACTTTCATCAATTTTATCGTTTTTGATATTCAACAGAATGAGGACTTACAATGCAATTTACACAAATTAAAGTAACGGGTATGACATGTGGCGGGTGTAGCAGCAATGTTACGAAGGCTTTAAATGCTGTAAACGGAGTTGTGAATGTGATTGTTTCATTATCCGATGCGAACGCAACAGTGGAGTATGATGAAAAACTGACTTCGCCTGAGCAGTTGAAACTGGCGATAAAAGAGGCTGGTTATGGTGTAGATAACACTGACACTTCACCGCCATCTACAGGTAAAGGATGTTGTGGATAATCCACTGTAAGTACTTAGGAGTCTATGTCATGAATACTTTGGAAACTAACAAACCAATCTTAAAAGATCCAGTGTGCGGCATGACGGTTACGGAAAAGTCTCCTCATGTATTTAAGTATAAAGATAAGCCTATCTACTTTTGCAGCGCTGGTTGCAAGGCTAAGTTTGAGGCCGAAACGTCCAAATTTTTACTGAACAATTCCCAATCTCAGCCCACGACCGTAGAAGGTCATTCCAACCCTTCTGAAACTCTAGCGACAGGTACTATTTACACCTGCCCAATGCACCCCGAAGTCCGGCAGGAGCATGCTGGTGCTTGTCCTAAATGTGGCATGGCACTGGAGCCTGAAATGCCGAGTTTAGATGATGAAGAGAGCCCTGAATTGGCGGATTTCAAGCGGCGCTTTATTTGGACGCTACCATTAACTATCATCGTTACCTTTCTGGCGATGGTAGGTCACCGTTTTCATTGGTTTGAAATGACAACGCAAAGCTGGATTGAGCTTTTTCTGTCGCTACCTATCGTATTATGGGCAGGTTGGCCATTCTTCGTACGTGGTTCTCAATCCATCGTGAATCGCAGTCCTAATATGTGGACTTTGATCGGCTTAGGGACTGCGGCTGCATTTATATACAGCGTTGTAGCCACGGTTGCACCCGATGTTTTCCCAGCATCTTTTATGGCAATGGGTCGCGTAGCAGTCTATTTTGAAGCGGCAGCAGTGATTATTTCCTTAACGTTACTGGGCCAAATTCTCGAACTCAAGGCACGTTCACAAACGTCTGCTGCCATTAAATCCTTACTTGGTTTATCACCAAAAACAGCAAGACGGATAAATGCAGATGGAATTGAAGAAGACGTTGCTCTCACACATGTTCATGTTGGCGACTTACTACGCATTCGTCCTGGTGAAAAAGTCCCTGTTGATGGCATTGTTACAGAAGGTCAAAGCGCAGTGGATGAATCCATGCTCACTGGCGAACCTATGCCTGTTACGAAAGGGGTTGGGGATAAGCTTATTGGTGCAACCATGAATACAAACGGGGCATTAATCATGCGTTCTGAAAAAGTGGGCTCACAAACAGTATTGGCCAGTATTGTGCAGATGGTTATGCAAGCGCAACGCTCAAAAGCACCTATGCAACGTATGGCTGACCAAGTGGCAGGCTACTTTGTGGTTGCTGTCGTCAGTATTGCTCTCATCACTTTTTTTATATGGGGATTTTTTGGCCCCGAACCCAGTTGGGTGTTTGGTCTAATCAACGCAGTGGCGGTACTCATTATTGCCTGCCCTTGTGCGCTTGGATTGGCAACGCCTATGTCTATTATGGTCGCCACTGGTAAAGCTGCATCACAAGGCGTGTTATTTCGCGACGCTGCAGCCATTGAGAATTTCCGCAAGGTCGATACTTTGATCGTAGACAAGACGGGGACATTGACCGAAGGCAAACCACGTTTTAATCTCGCGGTAGCTTTGTCGGGTTACACTGAAGACGAAATTCTAAGATTAGCCGCTAGTCTTGATCAAGGTAGTGAGCATCCTCTAGCAGATGCCATTGTCAAAGCAGCGCGTGAAAAAAGTTTAGTGATTGATAAAGTTGATAGCTTTGAGTCCAGCACGGGAATTGGTGTGCGTGGCAGTGTTAGTGGTAAACAATTGGCGCTTGGAAATACTGCGCTAATGGATCAGCTAAACGTGCAAATCGAGCCATTAAAAATACAGGCGGATGAATTGCGCACCACGGGTGCTAGCGTGATGTATCTAGCTGTAGATAACCAGTTGGCTGGGTTACTATCAGTATCAGATCCAATCAAAGAAAGCACATTAGAAGCATTATCTACTTTAAAAGCTTCAGGCATGCGCGTCATTATGGCAACAGGGGATGGCCAACTCACTGCTAAGTCAGTTGCAGCTAAGTTAGGCATTGAAGAATTTCATGGTGAGGTAAAGCCTGCTGATAAATTAGCCATGGTAGATAAATTACAACGTGAAGGTCATGTAGTAGCGATGGCGGGAGATGGTATTAATGATGCACCTGCATTAGCGAAAGCAGATGTTGGTATTGCGATGGGAACAGGTACTGATGTTGCGATGAACAGTGCTCAAGTCACGCTTGTTAAAGGTGACTTACGAGGGATTGCTCAAGCACGCGCCATCTCTGAACAAACGATTGTTAATATGAAACAGAATTTAGGATTTGCATTTGTTTATAACGCCCTTGGGGTGCCGTTGGCAGCTGGTGTGCTTTATCCATTTACCGGTTGGTTACTTTCGCCCATGATTGCAGCACTTGCAATGAGTTTAAGTTCTTTCTCTGTAATAACCAATGCTTTACGCTTAAGAAAATTTTGAGTGTCCATTTTTGGACATTGCTTTATTTTTCCGAAATAAGCTACACTACCTCGTTGCACTTGTTTAAATCTAAAAAATATTGTGACATGTTTTTGCAGTTATTAAGGAGGCTTAAAAACTGCGACTGTAGTTGATTATCCAATAGTTTATGTCATCATGAAGTGCTTAAATCGCAAACAAATAATTTTTAGAATTCATTGTGCATGAACTTTCATCATGATAAAGTACATCGGTGAAATATTTTTTTAAAATCTTATTGATTGTTTTTGTATTGCAATCCACTTGGGCGGTTGCTGCTCAATATTGCCAGCATGAAAAAAGTATTAAGGTTAACCACCTAGGTCATCACATTCATAAGCATGATTTGAAAAATGCTGATAATAAAAATGTTATAGAACATAAATCAACTGACAGTTCTAAATCAGTTAATGATACCGATTGCCCTTACTGTCACCTTGGCAGTATCAAATCTATGATTGTTAACTTGCCCAATTTCGATGCACAAATCGAGCCTGTGCAAATCGTTGATATTTATTATAGTTATCCAGAAATAATCCCGTTAAAACCTGAACGACCTAATTGGAATCTCGCTGTTTAATTCAGCGAGATATCGTCCAACTATCTAATTTTTTCTTAGCAAAAAGTACTTTCTCGCTGAATTCTTACCTTAATTTTAGGAGAATTCCATGCGTTTTTGCTATTTGTTTTTATCATTTATTTTATTATCAACTTCGTTGCAGGCGGCTAATAATGCCGACCTTCAGGAGTCAGTCCAGCAAGACTCTAAAGAGCTTACACTTTCAGATTCACTTGATTTAGCACTAAAAGCAAATCCAGATATTGCAGTTGCTTTGCGTGAGCGAGAGGCATTAAGTGGTACGAAAGTACAGGCGGCAACTCGACCTAATCCTTACGTTTCAACATCTATACAAGACACCCGCAGTGCTACAAGGCAAATTTACCTTCAGTTGAATCAAGAATTTGAATTGGGTAATAAGCGTAAAGCTAGAATAGATGCAGCTGATGCTTTTTACAGCAAAGCAGATGCCGAACTCGACTCTAAACAGGCTGAAATTCATGCCAACGTGGTCTTGGCTTATTTTGAAGTATTAGTAGCTCAAGAACGAGTAAAACTTGCTCAATCTTCGGTTGAAGTTGCCGAGTCGGCATTAGACGTTGCCTCAAAGCGTGTAAAAGCAGGCAAAAGCTCACCTGTTGAACAAACCAAATCTGCCATTGCTGAATCATCAGTAAAAATAGAGTTAATTCAAGCCACTACGCAATTAAACAATAGTCGTAAACGCTTAAGTGCTTTATGGGGAGAAAGCGCTCCGCGCTTCGAACGTGCTAATGGTGAAGTTACCATTATTCCTGAAGTCAGTCATCTTGAAGAGTTACAAGCTTTAATTGATGATTCACCTGCTGTAAAAATAGCTAAACTAGAAATCATTGCGCGAGATGCCTTAACTAAAATTGAGCGTAGTAGAGCTGTACCTAATATCACTATTAGTGCGGGCGTAGTCAATAACCAAGAAGTTGGACTCAATCAGGCATTATTCGGTTTGTCGATTCCAATTCCGGTCTTTGATCGCAATCAGGGTAATGTGCAAGAGGCAGTAAGCCGTAAATTTAAAGCTGAAGATGAATTAGTTGCGATTAAAAATAAAATTCAAACTAACTTAATTACTCAATATGAAAGACTAAGCGCAGCCAGACAATCAACACTCTCACTCAAAAATGACATTCTTCCCAATGCTCAAAGTGCTTTCGATGCCGCCAATAGAGGCTTTAGCTTAGGTAAGTTTAATTTCTTAGATGTGCTAGATGCACAGCGCACGTTATATCAAACCAAATCGCAATATATCAATGCACTACTGGAAGCTCATCAATCTATAGCAGAGATTGAACGCACTCTTGGTGCTGTTATCGAGCATTCAGTTAATAAGCCTTAAGGATAATGAATCATGACATTGAATTTTAATAAAAGCAGCAAAAAAACGGGGCAAGTAATCGCAATTATTGTGGTCATCATTTTCAGCATCGTTTTGGGTGGATTGATATTAAAAGCCGAAAAGCCTAAAGCGATGACTGAAGAACATTCTGAAGGTGAAGCGCATTCAGAAAATGAAGAAGGGTCGCACCAAGATTCCACTGGCATTGATAAGAAAGCAACAGAAGATCATGAAAAGCAGCATGCAACGCAACCGGAAGAAGTTTTAAGAGGCCCACATGGCGGGAAATTATTTGTAAAAGATAACTATGGTGTAGAGATTACAATTTTTGAAGAAGATACCTCGCCAGAATTCAGAATTTATACCTACTTAGATGAAAAAGCGTTAGATCCAGCTTTATCTAAAGTAAGTGTTAACGTAGAACGATTAGGTAGAAAACCCGAAAAGTATAGTTTTTCTAAAGAAAAAGACTACCTTAAAAGTGCGGAAATTGTAGCGGAGCCTCACTCTTTTGAAGTGCATCTTAATTCACAGTATAACAATAAAGGTTATAGCTTTTCATACAGCCAAGTTGAAGGCAGGATTTCAATGTCTGATAAACAACTGACATTAAATTCTGTTGAAGTGCTTACTGCAGGTCCTGCAAAAATTAAAGGCATTTTGAAATTACAGGGTGAAATCAAACTAAATGCTGATAAAAGTGTAACCATTGTTCCTAGAGTGGGAGGAATAATAGAAAAAGTTAGCGTTAATGCGGGCGATAAAGTGCGTAAAGGGCAGGTATTGGCGACACTATCTAGCCAAATGATTGCAGAAGTGCGCAGTGACTTATTAGCCGCTCAGAAAAGAGTAGCGCTAGCACGCACAACCTATAAACGCGAGAAGCAACTTTGGGAAGAAAAAATTTCTGCTCAACAAGATTACCTTCAGGCGGAAAATGATTTACAAGAAGCAGAAATCAACCTTAGTCGAGTACAGCAAAAATTAGGTGCGCTAGGTGCTGGTACCGGCGGAGCTGGTCAAACGCGTTATGACATCCGCTCTCCGATTGATGGTGTAGTCACTTCAAAAAAGGTCAGTCAGGGACAGGTTGTAAGTGAAATTGACAGCATATTTGAAGTGTCTGACTTATCAACAGTCTGGGCTGAAATGACCATTTATGCCAAAGACATCATCACGGTTAAAGCTGGACAGCAAGTAGTTGTTAAATCAACAGCTTTCGACGCTCAAAATGTTGGCAAAATCGCTTACGTAGGCTCATTGGTTGGGGAGCAATCACGCACAGCGATGGCAAGAGTGGTTCTCAATAATTCGGATAGAACATGGTTGCCTGGCCTACCTGTTAATATTGAACTTACTTCAAATGAGGTGGATGTGCCATTGGCGATTTCAGTTGAAGGTGTCCAATCTCTGAATGAAGAGGTAGTTGTATTTGGTCGCTATGGCACTTACTTCGAAGCAAGGCCGGTTAAGTTGGGTCGTCAAGATGAAAAGTACGTAGAGGTATTGGAAGGCTTCAACGCTGGGGAAAAATATGCGGCGGGAAACAGCTTTTTGATTAAAGCAGACATTGGTAAAGCAGGAGCAAGCCATGATCATTAATGTAATGAATTTTGCATCTGTGGTTTATTCAAAGGAGCTTCCCAATGTTTGAAAAGATAATTCGATTTGCAATTGATCAACGATGGTTAACCTTAATAATGGTCTTAGCTATTGCTGTGTTAGGTATGTTTAGCTACCAAAAACTACCAATTGATGCGGTACCAGATATTACCAATATACAAGTTCAAATTAACACATCAGCTCCTGGATATGCGCCATTAGAGACTGAGCAGCGAATCACCTACCCTATAGAAACCGTGATGGCTGGGTTGCCTAAATTAGAACAAACAAGATCCATTTCTCGTTATGCTCTTTCTCAAGTAACCGTCATTTTTGAGGAAGGTACCGACATTTTCTTCGCAAGGCAATTGGTTAGCGAACGCATTCAGCAAGCCAAAGAGAAGCTACCTGATGGCATTTTGCCTGAAATGGGGCCTACATCTACTGGCTTAGGTGAGATCTTTATGTGGACTGTTGAGGCGAAAGAAGGTGCTTTAAAACCTGATAAAACACCTTATACCCCAATGGATTTAAGAGAGGTACAAGATTGGATTATTAAACCTCAATTACGCAACGTTCCAGGTGTAAATGAGATTAATACAATTGGCGGTTATGTTAAGCAATATCAAGTCGCACCTTCAGCTGAAAAGCTCACAGCAAGGGGTCTTTCAATTGAGGATTTAGTCACCGCTTTAGAAAATAATAATGCCAACATGGGCGCAGGTTTTATTGAAAAGTCAGGTGAACAATATTTGATCCGTGTACCTGGCCAAGTGAAGGACATGGTGGATATAAGCAATATAGTGGTCAGTGCTAAAGAGGGTGTACCTGTGCGTGTTTCAGACGTCGCAGAGGTAATGATCGGAAAAGAGGCGCGAAGCGGAGCCGCAACTGAGAACGGCCAAGAAGTAGTACTGGGAACGGTATTCATGCTCACAGGTGAAAATAGTCGTACAGTATCTGCTGCCGTAGAAAAAAAACTAGCTGAGATCAATAAATCTTTACCTGCAGGCATTGTCGCGAATACTGTTTACGATCGAACTATCCTAATTGATAAAGCCATCAACACAGTTAAGAAAAACTTACTAGAAGGTGCGCTTTTAGTCATCGCCATTCTATTTATTTTCTTGGGTAATATTCGCGCGGCCATTATCACTATGCTGGTTATTCCGTTATCCATGTTATTTACTTTTACTGGCATGGCCACCGCTAAAGTAAGTGCAAATCTAATGAGTTTAGGCGCATTGGATTTCGGCATTATCATTGATGGTGCAGTAGTTATTGTAGAAAACTGTATGCGTAGACTTGCCCATGCGCAAGGTGTAATAGGTCGACCATTGACACGTTCAGAACGTTTTTCAGAGGTGTTTGAGGCTGCTAAAGAAGCAAGAAAGCCATTAATTTACGGTCAGCTCATCATTATGGTGGTTTATCTACCCATTTTTGCTTTAACTGGCGTAGAAGGAAAAATGTTTCATCCAATGGCTTTAACCGTGGTGATAGCCTTAGTAGGCGCTATGTTGTTTTCTGTCACATTCATTCCTGCTGCTGTTGCGGTTTTTATTAACGGAAAAGTGGATGAAAAAGAACAGTATTTGATTCGTTTAGCGAAACGGGGATATCAGCCTGTTTATAACAAAGTAATGGACAATAAAGCACTGGTGCTAACACTTGCCATTGCATCAGTTGTACTCAGTGCTTTATTGACCACACGCATGGGTAGCGAATTTGTACCTAGTCTAAACGAAGGTGATATTGCCCTGCATTCCTTACGTATACCAGGCACTAGTCTTTCTCAAGCAGTTGAGATGCAAAAGGAGCTTGAACATACCGTTAAATCGTTTCCTCAGGTAGATACGATTTTTGCCAAAATAGGTACTGCGGAGATTGCTTCTGATCCAATGCCGCCCAATGTTGCAGATAACTTTATTATGCTAAAGCCAAAATCAGAATGGCCAGATCCTAATTTAAGCAAAAATGAATTAACTGCTCAAATTCAGAAGGCGGTAAGCAATGTGCCAGGCAATAATTATGAGTTTACGCAGCCAATTCAGATGCGCTTTAACGAACTAATTTCTGGCGTACGTAGCGACGTGGCGGTAAAAGTTTTTGGCGATGATATGGAAGTGATGAATACTACTGCCAAAGAAATTTCTGAAATATTGTCCAAAATTCAAGGCGGTGAAGACATAAAGGTTGAACAAACTACAGGTTTACCGATACTTACGGTCAATATTGATCGCCAAAAGATAGCAAGGCTAGGAGTTAATATAACTCAAGTACAAGACGCCATTGCTACTGCGATGAATGGTAAAGAAACGGGTATAGTTTTTCAGGGTGACCGTAGGTTTAATATTGTGGTAAGGCTACCGGATGCACTTAGAACCGATATGGATAGTTTTAAACGTTTACCCATAAAAATAGCTAATGACAACGATATACCTGTTTATTTACAGCTTGGTGAAGTTGCAACCATTGATATAGCGCCTGGCCCCAATCAGTTTAGTCGTGAAAATGGTAAGAGAAATGTTGTGGTAACGGCCAACGTACGTGATCGTGATATAGGTTCCTATGTTGCAGAAGCACAGCAACGTATCCAACAGGAGATAAAAATACCTGCTGGTTATTGGATCGATTGGGGCGGTACTTTTGAGCAGTTGCAATCAGCTAGTAAACGTTTACAAATTGTTGTGCCAATTTCTTTGCTTTTGGTATTCATCTTACTTTATATGATGTTCAACAACCTAAAAGATGGATTAATTGTATTCACAGGCATTCCGTTTGCGTTAACTGGCGGTGTTTTAGCTTTATATTTACGCGGAATTCCACTTTCAATTTCAGCTGGTGTTGGATTTATTGCATTATCTGGAGTCGCCGTTTTAAACGGCTTAGTGATGATCACTTTTATAAGAGGCCTAATCGCTGAAGGCAAACCACTCGATATCGCGATTCAAGAAGGTAGTATGAATCGATTGCGCCCGATATTAATTACTGCTTTAGTGGCTTCACTAGGTTTCTTACCAATGGCAATCGCAACTGGCACTGGCGCTGAAGTTCAACGCCCGCTTGCTACCGTAGTGATTGGCGGTATTTTGTCATCCACAATACTGACTTTACTGGTATTGCCAATGCTGTACAGACTAGTTAATCAGCCAAGATCCAAGTCGAATACAACAAATATGGCAGGAGAAATTTTATGAGTGAAAATAACAGTTTGAATTCCCCCGTACTAATTAAACCTGAGTCATCAACAAAAGATTTTCTCAGTACGTTAGTGCTGCATATCGAAAAAATGGATTGCCCGACTGAAGAGTCTTTGATACGCCAAAAGTTAGAAGGCATGAAGGGTGTAGAAAGTCTGAGTTTTAATTTACTTCAACGAAAACTTACTGTACATCATGATTTACAAGACCCTGAATCGATAATTGCTGCGGTTGCAGCACTTGATATGGACCCAGTAGTAGAAAAGGCTCCTAGCCCACTCTCTGAAGGTTCACAAGCCATTTTTATCATCGATAACATGGACTGTCCGACCGAGGAAGCGTTAATCCGCAATAAGTTATCAACGATGGAGGGCGTTACTAAGCTCGATTTTAATCTAATGCAACGTAAGCTGACGGTTACTCATACGTTGGATAAATCGGATGCAATCCAGCAAGCATTAATTGATATTGATATGCACGCAATTCCATTGGCTGCTACAGCGATTAACGTGCAATCAGATAATAAGCCCAGTCCAAATTTACAAAAAAAATGGTGGTTATTAGGCCTTGGCGTTATTGCAGCCATTCTCGCCGAGGTAATAGTGTGGAATGGCGGTTCTGAGAAATCTTGGCCAGTAATCATGTTAGCCATTTTTGCTATTGCAGTGAGTGGTACAAGTACGTATAAAAAAGGCTGGATTGCCCTCAAGAACTTTAATTTGAATATCAATGCGTTGATGTCAATTGCAGTGACGGGCGCAGTATTAATTGGACAGTGGCCAGAGGCTGCGATGGTCATGGTGCTCTTTACCCTTGCTGAGATGATTGAAGCTTTGTCCTTAGATCGTGCACGTAACGCAATCCGTGGCCTGATGGAAATGACGCCTGATAAGGCAATTGTTTTACAGACTGACGGTACTTGGAAAGAAATAAAAGCCGAATCAATTACGATTGGCATGATTGCCCGTGTATCCCCAGGGGAACGTATTGCGATAGATGGGGAATTAACAAATGGGCAGTCTTCAGTCAATCAGGCGCCAATTACCGGAGAGAGCATACCAGTTGCTAAATCTCTAGGGGATAAAGTCTTCGCAGGCACTATTAATGAAACGGGTTCATTTGAGTATCGCATCACCGCGCTACAAAGTGACTCTACATTGTCTCGCATCATACGCGCAGTTGAAGATGCTCAAGGCAGTCGTGCCCCAACTCAGCGATTTGTTGATCGCTTTGCCAAAGTGTATACACCTGTTGTTTTTATTATTTCCTTAGGTATTGCAGTTGTGCCGCCTCTTTTGTTTGGACTGGCATGGATGCCATGGATTTATAAAGCGCTCGTATTGCTGGTAATTGCCTGTCCATGCGCATTGGTTGTCTCAACACCAGTGACCGTTGTGAGCGGATTGGCTGCAGCGGCTAAAGCAGGAATTCTGATTAAAGGTGGTGTTTATCTTGAAGAAGGCCGTAAGCTAAAATCTTTGGCCTTGGATAAAACAGGTACGATTACTGAAGGCAAGCCAGTTGTCACTGATATTGTGGTGTTAAAAGGTGAACAAAAGGCTGCTTTAGCATTAGCTGCAACGTTATCAAACCGCTCTGATCATCCAGTTTCAACTGCCGTCACTAAATACTGGAATGGGCTGCAAGATAACGATGCACTTGCTGAAGTTACCGATTTTGAAGCCATTACAGGGCGAGGAGTTAAAGGCCGCATTGATAATCGATGGTATTACTTAGGTAATCATCGTCTTGTTGAAGAATTAGGCATTTGCAATTCTGATACCGAAGCTGCCCTTAATAAGCTAGAAGCCGAAGGTAAAACCGTTATTGTGATTTGCAGCGAGACAACACCCCTTGCAGTGATTGCTGTAGCAGATACCGTTCGTGAAACAAGTCGCCAAGCAATTATTGAATTGCATGCGTTAGGCATTCGTACCTTAATGCTGACTGGTGATAATAATCTTACTGCACAAGCCATTGCGAAAAATGTAGGCATCGATGACGCCCGAGGGGGTTTGTTGCCAGAGGACAAACTAGCTGTTATCAATGAAGAAATGATTAAATATGGCACCGTAGGGATGGTGGGAGATGGTATTAATGATGCTCCAGCACTGGCTAAGTCTAGCATTGGCTTTGCAATGGGTGCTGCTGGTACGGATACTGCACTTGAAACAGCAGATGTCGCATTGATGGATGATGATTTAAGGAAAATTCCACAATTCATTCGATTGAGTACAAAAGCTGCTGGCATTTTAAAACAAAACATTATTATTGCTTTGAGCATAAAAGCGGTGTTTTTAGTGCTTGCTTTTATGGGGATAGCAACGCTTTGGATGGCAGTATTTGCAGATATGGGCGCAAGTTTGATTGTAGTATTTAATGGCTTGCGTTTGCTACGTAAGCAGTCATAGGATTGGGCTACTAGTTAAGTCTTGTCTCAATTAAAAGGCAGAAAAAGCAAAAATAATCAGAGGGAAATAAAACGTGTTTGAGTTAAAAACCATAGCGTTATTTTTAACTACCGCAGTTGCGGAAATAGTTGGCTGTTATTTAGCCTATTTGTGGCTTAATCAGAATAAAAGTATGTGGTTGATACTACCTGCTGCTATTTCATTAGGGCTATTTGCTTGGTTGCTAACACTACATCCCGCTGCAACAGGTAGAGTTTACGCTGCTTATGGCGGGGTTTACATTTCGGTAGCAATTTTTTGGTTATGGTTTGTCGATGGTATTAAGCCCACTGCGTGGGATTTGCTGGGCGTAACATTTGCGTTAGTGGGTATGATGATCATTATGTTTGGGCCAAGAAATATTTGAGTTTGAAAATTTAATCATAATTCATCAAATAGATATAATCTGAGCAGGCTTAAACTGTGCATTTTCTATAGTGTTATTAATAAAATATCCTCTTGGATTACACACCACACGTGTATTTTTTACGGTGTAGTCGAAGCTATCGTGAGTATGACCATGTATCCACAACTCTGAATATCCCAGTAAATGATCAAGATTAGAAGCAAAACAAGCGGAAAGCATGTCTTTTTTAAAACGGTTTACTACTGATTGGTTGGTCGGTAAGTGATGGGTAATAACTACTGTTTTGCCATTGTAATTGCAGTCAACAAGGTTTTTACGCAAGAAATTATATGAATTATTAAATAACTTCACGGAGTCCATTGGACTAAATACTTTGTCCCCTTCATGAATCACCCTGAAATCATTTAGCCCTTGAATCGCATGTTTCATGCAAGCTAACTCAAATTTTTCACCAAAAAGTTTAAAATCAGTCCAGAGTGTACATCCTAAGTATCGAATACCATTAATGATTATTTGTTCATTCTCTAAAAAATGAACACCGGTTTCTTTAGCTGCAATTAGGAGTTCTGACATTACATGGCCACGAATTTTTCCATAAAACTCATGATTACCTGCTACATAGATGATTTCTTTATCAGGCCATTGACTACGCGCCCAGTAGATACCTTTACTACCTTTATCAATATCTCCAGCTAGAATGACAACGTCGACA